>Ga0308407_1001011_pt1 | contig 16948 bp, 14 predicted proteins | sample HotsprSampleMSe2_FD_203476 | JGI IMG/M metagenome (GOLD analysis project Ga0308407, IMG submission 203476) | Hot spring phototrophic mat microbial communities from Mushroom Spring, Yellowstone National Park, Wyoming, United States - 20060911_MSe2 ...
TTTTGAGGGGATTGCTTCGCTCACTGCGTTCGCTCGCAATGACGTTGTGGGGCTACAGACTTGCAATGACGTAACAAAAACATTGTTAATTGCCTTGCAAAGGTCTTCTTTCAGTAGTTAAAATCCTTAAAAAAATAATGAGTGATAAAAGATTATATATTTTGATTAAATTTTTTTACTAAAATACTTGGAAATTCAAAAAGAAAGTTTTATATTTGAACAATAAATTTAAAAAGTTTAGCTATGAAAAAATATTATGTATTAATTATTGCATTATTTGTTCCATTTTGGCTAATTAGCCAAACTTATCAAATAGGTCATCGCTTGGTTGTTTATACAGATCCTGCTCGTAACAATCGACAGATTCAAACAGAAATATACTATCCTGCAAATACAGCAGGCGATAATGTACCTGTTGCAAGTGGTCAATTCCCGTTTATGGTGTATGGTCATGGCTTTATGATGTCGTGGGATTCTTACAAGTGGTTATGGGATAGCTTAGTACCGCTTGGATATATTATAGCTTTTCCTAAAACAGAAGGAGGTATGGGACCAAATCATTTAGAATTTGGTAAAGATCTTAGATTTTTAAACGAAAAAATAAAATCAGAAAATAACAATAATAGTTCGTTTTTATATCAAAAAGTAACTAACAAATCTGCTATTATGGGGCATTCTATGGGTGGTGGTTCGTCGTTTCTTGCTGCCGACAATTACACAAATTTCACAACACTTATAAATTTTGCAGCTGCAAACACAAATCCATCAAGTATATCTGCTGCAACAAGAGTAACAGTACCATTATTAATGTTTATTGGCGAAAACGATGGTGTAACTCCGCCTGCAAATCATCAAATACCTATGTACGATTCATGCTCAAGTACTTGTAAAACACGTATAACTATAAAAGGAGGCGGTCACTGCTATTTTGCAAATTATAATTTTAATTGTAGTTTGGGTGAGATGACTACAAGTCCACAACCTACAATTACTCGCGAAGAACAATTTACAAGAGTAATGTATTTATTAAAACCATATCTCGATTATATGTTGAAAGGAAATTCAAGTTCAGGTCAATTATTTTTAAGTAGGTTAACCAATAACCCTAACATTACTTATGTTCGTCATTGCAACACATCAGTCGATAAACAGTCATTATTCCCATATATTCAAATTTATCCTAATCCTGCAACTAAAAATATAAATGTATTGTTTCCGTGCTTTATTGATAATGTTAATGTATCAATTTTTAATGTGTTAGGTAAAAAAATTGCAAACGAACAATTTTCTGGTCAGACTATTAGCATGAATTTTCCAGAAAACACACCAAACGGAATTTATTTTATTCACATTCAGTTGGGCAATGAAAAATATATCACAAAAATAATTAAACAATAATTTTGAAAATTCTAATTTTCAATTTAATTTTGCTCTAATGAATTTTTTAACGTCAAATTTTATGAATGATCAAGAAAGAGATTATGTGCGAGAACAAATAATTAATGCTGCTGCTTCTGTTTTTGGAAGATTTGGATATAAAAAAACTACAATGGACGAGATTGGGATGGCTGCTGGTAAAGGGAAAACAGCTATATATTATTATTTCAAAAACAAAGAAGATGTATTTAGAGCGGTAGTAGAGAAAGAAGCAAAAGAATTAGAGCAAAATTTAATACAAGCTATTTCAACAAAATCTTCGCCAGAAGAAAAACTTAAAACTTATGTTTATACACGAATGCGCACTATGTTAAGCTTGTCGAATTTTTATGATGCTCTTAAAAACGAATTACTCGATCATTTGCCTTTTATAAATGCTTTGAGAAAAGAAGTTGACAATAAGGAAATAGAAATGGTTAAAAATATACTAAGCGAGGGAGTAGATAATGGTCTTTTCGACATAAAAAATATTCATTTTGCTTCTATTACAATAGTTACCACATTGAAAGGGCTTGAAATACCTTTATTCGTTGAAAATAAGGTTGACGATTTAACACTATATGTTGATAACTTGATCCATATAATTTGTTATGGTCTATTTAAACGATAAGGCTGTTACCTAATGTAGTAGCTGTTTTTTCATGGTTTTTCGATTTGGCTTGGTTTTAGCGGCTCTTTATAAAATAAATGAGCCGCTAATTTTTGTCTCTATTTTTTTATAGTAACTTTGTATAATTTGTATAAATATTTTTTTTATGAAATCAAACAAAAAGCCGTCTTTTAAAAAACAGACAAAACCAAATAACTCAAAGAATAAACAGTCAAAAACTTCAAGTTTTAAATTTAAAAATGGTAAAAACGAAACAAGTCAATTAACAAAAAAGAAAAAAAATGACGAGTTAATTCGTTTAAATAGATTTTTATCAAGTGCAGGAATATGTAGTCGTCGTGAAGCTGATGAATTTATAAAAGCAGGTGTTGTTAAAGTAAATGGTAAAATAGTAACAGAATTAGGAACAAAAATTTCCCCAACCGATGAAGTTCGATTTAACGAACAGATTGTACGTATCGAAAAAAAAGTTTATATTTTACTTAATAAACCAAAGGATTACATAACAACAACATCAGACGAAAGAAGAAGAAAAACCGTAATGCAACTAATTAAAGGAGCTTGTTGCGAAAAAGTATTTCCTGTTGGCAGGCTCGACCGTAATACAACAGGTGTATTATTATTGACTAACGATGGTGAACTTACTGCAAAACTTACACATCCTAAATACAAAAGAAAAAAAATATATCATGTTTTTCTTGATAAGAATTTGAAAAAGCACGATATGGAAAAACTTGTTGAGGGAATAAAGGAAAAAGAAGACATTTTACGTGCTGATGTGGTTTCTTATGTTGATCCGTCAGATAAAAGTCAGGTTGGCGTTGAAATTCATACAGGTCAAAATCGTGTTATTCGACGTATGTTTGAAGCTCTTGGTTATAAGGTAATTAAACTTGATAGAGTATATTTTGCAGGTTTAACTAAAAAAGGTCTTCCGCGTGGGCATTGGAGATATTTAACTCCCGCAGAAGTTAATATGTTGAAAATGGGCGCATTTGAATAATACTTATGCTAATATTAAGACCTATAATTATTTTGTTTTTTCATTTTTTATGTATTTTAACTTTTTCGCAAAATCAAATTAAAGGGCGCATTATAGATGCTACGACACAGCAACCAATACCTTTTGCTAATATTAGCGTTAAAGAATCGTTATATGGTACTATTTCGGATATAGATGGTTTCTTTTTTATTAGCATAAAAAAAATACCGGTTCAACTTCAGATATCGTTTGTAGGATACGAAACAAAGATTTTAACAATAGATAAAATAACAGAAAAAACTTTACAAATTTCATTATATCCTCAAACATACGTATTGCCCGAATTAACAATTAAAGCAGGCGAAAATCCTGCTCACAGAATAATACGAAAAGCTTTAGAAATGCGTAATATTAACAATCCAGAACAAGTTCAATCGTTTCAATACACTTCATATAATAAACTTTATTTTACTATAGACAAAAAATCAATTATTTATAGCTACGACACAATAAAAGTAAATTCGACAAAGACTCAAAAATATCGTAAAATTGTTGATGATACTACTACGAATCAAATTTCGGCTCAAATAGATTCTTTTTTCAGTAAAAGTTATTTGTTTCTTTCCGAATCTGTTACAAGAAAGTATTTTCAAAAACCAGATAAAAACAAAGAAATTGTTTTATTTACAAAAACATCTGGATTAAAACAACCTTATTTTATAATGTTGGCTACTCAATTTCAGTCGTTTTCGTTTTACAACGATTTTGTTACTATTCTCGATAAAAAATATCTTAATCCTATTTCTAATCAAGCAATAGGACGATATTTTTACGAATTAAACGACACTTTGATTAACGAGAATGGTGATTCTATTTTTGTAATATCATTTCGCCCATTAAAAAATACTCTTTTCGATGGTTTAAAAGGTGTTATGCACATAAATACAAATCGTTATGCTATTCAAACAATTCAAGCAGAACCTGCAAAAACAGAATCAAATATTTCTATCAGAATTCAGCAACTGTATTCGTTTATTAACTCTCAACAGTGGTTTCCTACTCAGCTTAATACAGACATTAAAGTAAGTTTTCTTCAACTTCAAGACAAAAACGATACTTTACGTTTGAACGATTCTAACATTGTTATTGTTAAAAAAACTTTACCACTTAAAGGTATTGGTAAAAGTTATATTGATTCTATTTTAATTAATTCTGAGATACCATTAAAAATATTCAATGAAATTTCTGTTGAACTTAAAAAAAATGCTCATATTGTTCCAGATACAGCATGGAATAATTACAGAACAGAAACATTTGGAGATGTTGAAAAAAACACTTACCGTACAATAGATAGTATAGGTCAAAGTATTAAATTAGATAAATTTTTAATGACTTTCGAATACCTTTTAAGTGGTTATGTACCGATAAAATTTATTAATCTGAACATTAAAAATATTTTTGATTTCAACAGGTTTGAAGGTTTACGAATAAACTTAGATATAAAAACAAACGAAAAAGTTTCAAAATATTGGTCGGTTGGTGGATACGTTGGATATGGTTTTAACGATAAAGAAATTAAAAAAGGAGGAGCATTTTATTTAACGTCCTTTCCTATTAGTGAATTTTTATTGTCTTTTTCGTTTAAAAATGATGTTAGAGAAACAGGTTCTTTTTCGTTTTTCGACGATAAAAACTTTTTTGAAAACGAAAATTTAAGACGAATTTATATAAATTTAATGGATTATCATACACAATACAAGTCTTCGATTATTTTCAGATCTTTTAAATATTTTAAAAATCAATTTTGCATTGCAAATAACAATTTATTTCTTAATCCGTTAAATTGGTTTTATAACAACGATTCGTTAATTTCTGTTATAAATTACAACGAGGCTTCCATAGGCATAAAATTTTTGTACAAGGAACAATTTTTTCAAACTTTAAAGGGGAAGTATAGTTTAGGCTCGAAATATCCGACTATTTACTTAAATTTTCATGTAGGAAAAATTAAATCAACCTATTCTAATTTTATAAAAAGCGAAATAAAATTTATTGCTCCTATTTCTTTCGGACTTTATGGAAAATCTTTAATATCTTTTATTGGTGGTTATACTCCTAACAATATTCCACTGCCTTTGTTGTACAATGGCAAAGGCACTAAATTTATGGATATTTCACTTTACGCCGATCATTCTTTTACTACAATGAAAGTAAATGAATTTTTTTATAATCAATTTTTATTTTGCTTTATTAAACACGACTTTGGAAAAATTTTATTTCAAATTGGCAAATTTAAACCAGGTTTGGCAATTCATCATAATATGGCTATAGGCAATTTAAGGCAATCGGAATATTACAAAAAGAATACAACAAATAAGTTATTTACCGAATCGGGAATACAAGTTTACAATTTATTTTCAAAATCTTTTAATAGTTTTGGTATAGGAATATTTTATCGTTATGGCAATTATTCATTATTAAAATTTAAAGACAATTTAGCACTAAAAATAACTTTTTCATTTCTTTTATAACAAATTTTTTGCTTTTTTACTTCCTTATTTCTACAAAATTTGTTTTCTGAAAATTGTTAATAAGTAATTATTAACAATAAAACATAACTTTTTAAAAGCTCTTTTCGTAAAAGGTTTAGAATAACAAGCCATGAGTTATCAACAGTTGTTAATAATTTTTTTAAAAAATACATATCATTCAAAATTATTAATTACATTTGAATTGAAAGATAAGTGTTATTTAAACACATGATAAAGTATTTGTTTTACATATTCAATTTTATTGGCGTTTTATTCTTATCGTTTTTCGATGAACCTGTATTTGTAACATTACAAGCACCTGAAGAAGCAACAGTAGGAAGTAGCTTTGTTGTAGAAGTAAAAATAAACAAAGCAAATGTTAAAGGATTTGCTCGTTATACACAACAACTCCCTATTGGTTATACAGCAGAACCTGTTAGTATTCCTACAGGTGATTTTACTTTTAAGGACCAACGAATTATAATTGGTTGGCTTAATTTACCAAAAGATTGTGTTATTACATTAAGTTACAGGATTAACATAGACCAAACAGCAGAAGGACCTTTATTTTTAACGGGAATTTTTAGTTATATTGAATATAATGAACGTAAAAACGTTGAAAGTCCAACTGTTTCGGTTATAATAAGACCAACTGGCTATGTAGCGCAAAATGTAAACGAGCAACAACCTAATAATATTGTTTCGAATGAAACAACAGAACCTTTGACAGAAAATAAATTTGAGCTTGAAAATATTTTTTGTTACAGACATATAGTTCGTGAAGAAAATAATTTAATAGTTCATTTACTGGTAAACACTGCTAATTTGCCACGCGATAAATATGCAAAAATACAAGAGCTTATACCACAAGATTTTAACGCAACAGGGTTAGAAACTAACGACGGAATATTTTCTTTTAAAGATAATACAGTAAAAATTTTATGGATGGCTCTTCCACCACAAAAGCAATTTGTTGTTTCTTATAAGTTAACGCCTAAAAGTGGATTTCTTGCAAATATACCGGATCTGACAGGTTCTTTTTCGTACATAGAAAACGAATCAACAAAAATGAAATCAATTCAAAACGTAGATTTTCTTAATGAACCTATTATGCTTTCAGTTCAAAAACAAAAACAAGAAACAATGTTAAGTCAACAAATTAATATTTCTAACAACCAAATAAATCAAAATCAGCAAAATATAAACAACAATTTAGCTCAAAATGTTACGAATAGAAATGAAGAAAAACAACCAAAAGAAAAAGTAAAACAAAAAGTTGAAAAACAAACAAAACAACCGACATATACTACCATACCAGAACCAGAAAAAGGTATTCGTTTTAGAGTTCAAATTGCAGCAGGTCATAAACCTGTAAATCCTAAATATTATTTCAAGCAGTACAACATACACGAACCTGTTCGTATCGAACAGCACGAAGGCTGGCATAAATATACAATAGGTTCTTATAACTATTACAAAGAAGCTCGCGACAAAAGGGTAAATATATGGCAAACAACGCCCATTAACGGTGCTTTTGTTACAGCATACAACAATGGTGTAAGAATTACGGTACAGGAAGCTTTAATGATAGCAAATCAAAAATGGGTACAATAAAATTAAACTTTTTGAATATTTTTGCGTAAAAATGCCAAAATATACTTCATGAATTTTAAAACCATAGGTTTTACATTATCTTTTTTAATAATGGCAGTTTCAGTTTTATGCCAGGAAGAGCCTATTGATTCATCTTTATTTCAAGGTAAAAGTCCTTACGAATATATATTATTAGACACAACTCCGCAACCAGAAAAAATTGTTTATAAACCTATTATAGGTTTAGGTAGGGGATTTTTTACATTTCTTGGCGATGTTCGCGATAATTATTATGCGCATCCAACAGTTGGTCGAGGGGCTTGGAATTTTTTTGTTACAAGAACATTAAATAAATATTTTGATATTCGTTTTAATGTAATTTATGGTAAAATGAGTGGAAACGTTAAAAAACCTGATACATTTCTTAATTTTCAAACCGATGCTTTAATAGGAGGCGCTCTTTTGCAATATAACTTTCGCCATTTAATTAAAAAACCAAGTTATTTGTTACCTACATTATCATTAGGGATAGAATCGTTTGAGTTTAATTCAAAAGCCGATATGTACGATGCGCAAGGCCGTTATTATTATTACTGGAGCGATGGCACAATTCGTAATAAACCCGAAAATCAGGGGAACGAATTAAATACTATTCTGTTGAATAGAGATTATGTTTATGAAACCGATTTACGTGAACTAGATCTAGATGGATTAGGCAAATATCCACAAGTGGCTTTTGCATTTCCTATTGATTTTGCTTTAGAATACCGTTTTACACATCGCGTAAAAGCTAAAGTGGGATTTTCTTATCATTTAACATTTAACAATAATATAGACAATATTAACGATAAAGGCGAAGGATTGAGAAAAGGAAATAAAAAAGGCGACAATTTTATATTTACTTATTTTGCTTTAACTTACGATTTGTTCAGTCCGCCTAAATTATCACCACTCGAAAGTCACCTTAGAGACGTAGATTTTGATTTATTGGATAAAGAAGACGAAGATGGCGACGGTGTTATTGATTTGTGGGACGAATGTATTGGTACGCCCATAGGTGTTAAGGTTAATTCTAAAGGTTGTCCTTACGATAAAGACAATGACGGAATTCCTGATTATCGTGATGATGAGCCCGAATCGAAAAAAAATGCTATTGTTAACTTACGTGGGGTTACTTATAAAGAAGAAGAACTTATAGCAATGTCATCAGAGCTTAAAGCAGCTGTACCATCTGACAGGTTGTGCGATTATTTTCCATCTATGTGTCCAGAACAAAGTAAAGTAAAAAAATTCAAAAAGTCGTTTGCCGAAATGCCCGCTAAATTTAAACCTGTTGACCTTAATAACGATGGATATATTTCAATAGAAGAAATAAATATCGCTATAGATAAGTTTTTCGATATGAAAACAAACTTAACAATTGAAGATATATACGAATTGAACGATTATTTCTTTGATCAATAAAATGTAATAATACAATACTAATCTTTAACTTTTACAATTTTTTGCCATTCAGAAAAGTTATCGTTGTGTATTTTAATTATATAACTTCCTGCACCTAAAAAACCTAAATCTAAGGGAATAAATAAATTATTATCTATAATTTAAGACTTTTGCAAAATCGCATTTTTTTTATTTTTCAATTTTTTTTAACTTATAATTGAATAATTGCAGCAAATGTTCAAAATAAGTGCATTTTTAATAATAAAAATTCAATTTCTCAAAAAAAATATTACTACGATGTGTCTTTACATTGCCAAACATAGTATCTAAAAAGCTTATATTTCTATTTATTTTGATTTTCATAGCACTAAAATATACGCCATTTATAGAATTACAAAATAAAATCAATATAATTTATTAACAATCAGCAAAATAATTGTTAATTGCCTTGCAAAGGTCTCGAAGTTTGTTTACTTTGATAGCATGAAATAAAGAAAAAGACATTTTCGGAATACATTAAAGTTAATATCAATGTCTTTAAGTAAATTATTTATTAACAATATATATATATATATATATATGAATTTCAAAACATTAGCTTGTTAATAATTTTGTGTTGCGTTCTATCAAAGTTTTTGAAACAGTAAATTACTTTTGCATGCAATTAAAAATTAATGTTATGGAAAAACAAAAGATTAATTTTATTGAAGAACCTTCAATATTAAGTAAATCAGATTTAGCCGAAATTATTGGAGGCGAAGATGTATGCAATTGCAGATGTGGATTTTTTATTGGCTCTTATTGTGGAACAAAGTGTAAAAGCTATAATGATTATTGCAAAAGTAATTCAACAAATTAAAACATATGAAAACTATTATATTTATAAATGAACCTGAGTTATTATCATTAAAAGATTTAGAATATATTATTGGTGGTACCGATAATAATTGCGATTGTCATTGCACAGTTAAATTAGGCTCTAAATGTGGCACTCTTTGTAAAGATAAAACATCAGAATGTAAAATGAACTTTGTTAATTCCTAAACATGATTTCACGGTTTACTTACTTCTTTAAGCATAATAAAAAATGTTATGTTTATAGCGGTATTACAAATGCTTTTGCCGAGTTAGAACCTGAACTTTATGATTTATTAAAGCGTAGTAAACATAACCCTGCTTTCTCTTTTGACATTGAACAAGAGACTTTAAATCAACTCCAAAAAGCAAAGATTATTGTTGCAGACAGTAACGAAGAAGAATACTATATTTACCAGAAAAAACTTCTTAAAAATATTCAAAATTTTCAGAACCATGTTCTAAATCTTACAATTGCCCCTACATCAAATTGTAACTTCAAGTGCCCTTATTGTTTTGAACAAGGTATTCAACCTAAAACAATGAGTACAGAAATCATTGATGCCGTTAATAAATTTATAAAGCAATGTTCATTAATGTGTAATAACACTATCACTTTAACATGGTATGGAGGCGAACCTTTGCTTGCTAAAAAACAAATTGATAAAATTTTAAATTATATTTACCGCAACAATATTCAAATTAGAGATCATGGCATTATTACAAATGGCTATTTGCTTAATAAAACTAATATTGAATGGTTAATAAATAATAAAATTAACTTTGTACAAATTACATTAGACGGAGCAAATGCAGAAACTCACGATAGTAAACGTTTTTTAAAAAATGGCAAAGGCTCGTGGAATACTATTTTAAAAAACATTGATACATTGCTTGAAAAAACAAACGATATTAGAGTTTCAATTCGTTGTAATATTGACAAGTCTAATAAAGACGAGTTTCTAAAACTTAAAGAAACTCTTTCTAAACGATGGGAAGGTAGAAATATAACTATTTACCCAGCTATATTAAGAGCACATTCAAAACAAGAACGTAACAATTGCCTTTATTTAACCGGGAAAGAAGCTACAGATTTCTTTTTAAACATTGGGAAAAGCGAAAAAAAGCTAAATTATTTTAATTTTGAAATTAATAGTTGTACAGCAACTCAACTCCATGCTTATTTAATTGGTCCTGAAGGCGAACTATATAAATGTTGGAACGACCTTGGACGAAAAAACAAAATAATTGGATATGTTTACAATAACGAAATTGCAAACGAAAAGGTTCTTATAGAATATTTAGCAATGTACGACGCTATTGACGATAAAAAATGTCGAAACTGTGCACTATTTTTTGTATGCGATGGAGGTTGCCAATTGATGCGTATCGAAGAATTAGGATATAATCATAAACAAGATTTTTGTCATTTAGCAAAAAATAATTTAAAAAAATACCTAAATTTATACAAAAATATTAAGAATAATACATGAAAATAAATTTCTTGATATTCTATTTTTTATTTTTGTCGTACTTTGCTAATGGACAAATAATTATAAATGGAAAAATAACATCGAAGAGCAATAACGAACCTTTATATTTGGTTAATATTGTAGCCTATAATGTGAACGGTGATGTTATCAATGGAACAACATCCACCGATAATGGATACTACGAAATAAACAACATTCCTAAAAACAAGGACATAAAACTTTGCTTTTTCTTATTGGGATATAATGATACCTGTGTAAAAGTGTCAACTCAAAATAATAACTTAACTTTTGATATTTCTTTACAACCCAAAATTATCAATCTAAACGAAGTTGTTGTAAGCGAAAAAATTAATCCTACCGAAATAAAAGACCAGAAAATAATTCTCAATATTGCCAACACACCTTTAAAGGAAGCTACAGACCTTACAGATGTTTTAAAATATATACCCGGAGCAACTGTTAAAAACTCTACTATCGAGTTTTTTGGTAAAGGAACTCCTTTGATTTTATTAAATGGCAAACAAGTGAGTCAGGAGATTATTTTTAACACTGTAAAACCAGAAGATATAAAAAGTATTGAAATATCGAACTCTTCTGCAAAATATGATGCATCGGTACAGAAAATCATAAATATTGTAACTACAAGCAAAAAAGAAACATACGGTGGAAAATTATATACAAAATTAATTTTAAATGATGGCACATTATCTAATAATTCGTTTCTTAACTTATACTTATCGCATAAAAAATTTACACATTATCTTAAATATTCAAATAATTTTAATAAAAGTCCATGGTACGAAAGCAGTAAAATTCAAATTTTTAAAACGAATGACTCCATCTTAAATAATAATTTTTTTCTGAATTCAGTAGATTATAATAATGGACATGATATTTTTTATTCATTTGAAAAAAAGTTTAACAATCATCATGCATTAAGTTTACAGTCGAGTGCTGGCTTATCAGACGATAGTTCTAAAACAGACATAAATACTTATAACAATAACGATTATTACTCTAACTCTATGAACGAAAAATCGAAAGATAAAAATTTAAATGTTGTATTAAATTATGAAATAAACTACGATTCATTATTTAAGCTAAACATTACCCTTGATGATTATTACTTCAAAAAGAATACTACAGAAATGATTTATGAAAAATTGAATGACCAAAAATTCAACAACAATAAAATGTCAACCTACAATATTTCTTCTGCGAGAATTGATTTTGCTTATTTTATAAAAAAATTACAATCAAATCTTAATATAGGAGTTCAATATATACTTTCTGTTGCTGAAAATGAAAATAAATTTAACTCTATTTATTCATTAGCAAACGAGCTTTTTAATAATAAAAATAATTTACAGGAAACTTATCAGGCTTATTATGCAGAATTAGGAAACTTAACAATAAATAATTTTTCTTTGCAATTAGGACTAAGAACAGAACTTTATCGTAGAGAAACGAAATTAGTAACCGATTCTACTACAAAACAAAAAAATAGCGATAATTACATTTATCCATTTGCATCATTAACATGGAGTATCAACGACAACACTCAACTTATGATAGGATATTCAACCAATATCAATCGTCAAGCATACGATTTAATGGCAAATAATAATCTTTACATAAATCCCTATCTATATAGAACAGGAAATCCATTTTTAAAACCTACGTTGATCCGTTCAATAAATGGTACATTCAACACAAATAATTTTTTTATTGAAGGTAGCTATAATTACTATCAAAATTATTCTACTATGTTCTTTAGAAACGTTGATAGCATAATGATTGCGTATTTCGATAATTGCACAAAAAAAGATATTCAGTCATCAATAAATTACTACATTAATGCCGATAATTTTTATTTTAGTGTTGGCTCGGGCTTAATAAAGCCTTACTTTAAGTATGAATTTAAAAATAAAATATACGAATCGAATCAAATTATGTGGAAGTTTGATATAAATTTAAATTGGTCTATAACAAAGAACTTTATATTAGTTACATATTTCGACTTTAAATCAAAAGAGAAACAAGACTTATTTTTAAACGAGCCTGTAATTAGTTATACTCTTGGGTTTCAACGATTCTTTTTTGATAAAAAATTCAGAATAAGCCTTTTCGGATACTATAATAGCATAGAAAAATACACCATGGAATATAAAAATATTAGCATGCTGCACGATTATAAACGAAATTACTTGTATTTTTCGATAAGTTTGTTATATAAGTTTAATAAAGATATAAATGTTCAATCAAAATCAATATTGGAAAATGAAAAAGCAAGAATCAACTAAAAAACCGATTGTTTTTATAGAAGAACCTAACATAATAAGTAAAGAAGAATTATCGAACATATTTGGTGGCTTTAGCACAGGAGAATCGGGTTTGTGTTTTGTTTTTCGCTCATGTAAAAGCAAGTGCAAACAATATACTTCAACAGAAAACAACACAAAATCAGAAAACACTCAAAATGAAAAGAAAACAAAGATTTTGAAAAAATACGATAAGCTACTTTGTTTTGTAGTGACTATGGAATAAGATGAAATTCACATTTCATCGGCAACTTGATGCACTTGATTGTGGAGCGGCATGTCTCTACATGATAGCTGATTATTACAAAAAAAAGGTTAATATTGATTACATACGTGAGCTATGTGGAATTAATAAACAAGGAGTATCATTATTAGCTATTAGTGAAGCTGCCGAACAAATCGGCTTCAAAACAATTGGCGGCAAAATTACATTAGAACAATTAAAATCTTCATCTATTTTTCCATGCATATTACACTGGAACCAGAATCACTTTGTAGTTTTATTTAAAATAAAAAAATCATTTATTAAAAAAGAATATATCTTTTACATTGCCGATCCGGCAAAAGGAATTATCAAATACACGGAAACAGAATTTAAGAAACATTGGATTTCGACTATACATCAACAATCGGAAAAAGGAATTGTTCTAATTCTTCAAGATACAGGAGCAAATTTTAATTTCATAGAAAAATCTAATGTTAGTTCTATATATATTGTCAAATATATTTTAAGATACAAAAAATACTTTTTACAAATATTACTTAGCTTTATTATAGCAGGTTTTATTCAGTTATTATTTCCTTATTTAACACAAGCAATTGTTGACATTGGCATTGGAACAAAAAATATATCATTTATTTATTTAGTGCTTATTGCTCAATTAACATTAACTTTAAGTAGAATTTTATCCGATTATCTTCGGCAATGGTTGTTTTTACATGTTGGTACTCGCTTGCAACTGTATCTTTTATCAACTTATCTGATAAAACTCTTAAAATTACCTATTAAGTTTTTCGATACTCGCCAGATTGGAGATTTGGTTCAACGGATAGATGACCATCAAAGAATTGAACGTTTTTTTACAAATTATTTCGTTGAATTCGTTTACCATATCTTGTTCTTTATTATTTATCTTTTTATATTATTGTCTTTTGATACAAATGTTTTCTTTATTTTCATTTTCTTTAGTATTTTACAAACATTATGGATACTATTATTTCTAAAAAAGAGAAGAAAAATTGATTTCATTTTATTTGAGTTAAACGGTAAAAACAATCAAACAACATATAACTTATTTCTTGGAATACAGGAAATAAAATTACAACAATGCGAAAAAGCCAAAAGATGGGAATGGGAAGATATTCAAGCAGAAACTTTTTATGTATATTTAAAATCGCTAAAACTATCGCAAATTCAAAATCTTGGAATTACTTTACTCAACGAAATAAAGAATATTTTAATTGTTATACTTACGGCTACATTCGTTACTCAAGATAAAATTACTATAGGAACAATGATGGCTATACAATATATCATTGGTCAGTTGGTACTGCCTATAGACCAAATAATACAGTTTATTCAGAATATTCAGGATATGAAAATTAGTATGGAGCGAATACATCAAGTTCAACAACATCCATCTGAAAACGAAAGTAAAATTATTCCAAAAAATACTTTTAAAGATTATTCTATTTATGTTAACAATTTGTCGTTCAAATACGATGGGCAATATAAATTTGTCTTAGAAAATATTCAGTTAATAATTCCCGAAAAAAAAATAACTGCTATTGTTGGACCAAGTGGAAGCGGTAAAACTACTTTATTGAAAATACTTTTGCAATTTTACAATCCACAAAAAGGAGACGTAGTTGTAGATGGATATTCATTAAAAGATTTGAATAGAGATTGGTGGCGTAGTAAAATAGGAGTTGTTATGCAAGATGGCTTTATTTTTAACGATACTATCGCAAATAATATTACTGCGTATGATGAAAATCTTAATATTGAAAGATTAATTTTTTCTGCCAAAGTAGCTAATATACACGATTATATAGAAAGTTTGCCTCTTGGTTATAATACTCGTATTGGCAACGACGGAATAAATTTAAGTCAAGGGCAAAAACAACGTATTCTTATTGCCCGTTCGGTTTATAAAAATCCTGATTATTTCTTTTTCGACGAAGCAACAAATGCACTCGATGCCAATAATGAACGTGAAATTATTCAAAACTTACACAAAATCTTTAAAAACAAAACTGTTGTAATAATAGCACATCGTTTAAGCACAGTTAAAAATTCTGATCAAATCGTTGTTATTAATGAAGGCAAAATTGTAGAACAAGGAACACACGAACAGCTTATTAATAAAAAACAATATTATTATCAGCTCATTAAAAATCAATTAGAATTAGGAAATGACTGAAAATATTTTATTAAACGAAAAAAACAGGCAATTTGTTGACGAGATACCTAACAAATATGTTCGATATGGAATATTTATTTTGTCTATTTCAATTGTGATAATATTAGTTATATCACTTTTTGTAAAAATAAACTTTAATGTTAATAATTCTGCGATAATTTTTTCCAAATCCGACACTATATTCATAAAAACTTATTTACAACCTGATTATTTAAGTGAAGTATCAAAAGACGATACTTTAAGTATTTATTGCTCTATTATTTCTAATACATACATTCCTTTTAAGGTTGTTAAAAAAGAAGATAATCATATTTTATTAGGTATTAAGCATATTCAAAAGAATTTAAATCCCATTATAATAACAGACACCATACATTCTCAAGTAAATATTATTGTAAAAAAACAATCTATTTATAAGGTTATTTTTGATTAAAAGTATTTTATTTCTGAAAAACTTTTTCATACTTGATTACCACAAAAATATAGTTAACAAATGAATAATAAATCCAGGTTTTGACGGTTTTGGGTTAAAAATGGGTATAAATGAAAGCTGAAAAGTATTGTAAAATGAATAAATTCTTTTTAATATCTTTACAATGCCTAAAACAATTTTTTATTTTGTGATTTCAAGAACTTTTTAGTAATATCATATAATAAGACCTTTGCAAGGCAATTAACAATGTTTTTGCTATGCCATTGCGAGCGAACAACCCTATTGCGTCATTGCGAGCGAACACTCCCTTTCCGTCATTGCGAGCGAACGCAGTGAGCGAAGCAATCCCCTCATATCACTTAACACTAAAAGGAATGAGCAATGAGGAGATTGCTTCGGGCTGCGCCCTCGCAATGACGGAAAGGGAGGGACTCGCAATGACGTGAAGGAAGGAACTCGCAATGACGAGAAAAAAGGAACTCGCAATGACGAGAAAGAGAGAAAGGCTTTTTGTAATAAAAAAAATGTAACTAAAAAATCTTTACGTTTTTCAAAAGGTCACATTTCAAACCATAAAAATTTTTTAAAAATTTTTGTTAAAAATTCCAAAAATTTTTTTATATTTGCACTAAGAAAACTTTCTATTGTATGTTGGTAAACGTTAAAACCTTCGTTAAATCTATGCTCCCAAAAATCAACTGGGGGGGGTAATTGCTTTATTATCAGTTAGTTACATGGCATTTTTGCCTAAAATAATGCTTTCTCAAAATTATTTTGCTACAAAAGAATTTTCACCTTACAATGGCTTTATAGTTCATACTGATAAA
>Ga0308407_1001012_pt1 | contig 16947 bp, 14 predicted proteins | sample HotsprSampleMSe2_FD_203476 | JGI IMG/M metagenome (GOLD analysis project Ga0308407, IMG submission 203476) | Hot spring phototrophic mat microbial communities from Mushroom Spring, Yellowstone National Park, Wyoming, United States - 20060911_MSe2 ...
ATTAAGACTTTTTATATTCTGTTCCAAGAGTTTTATAGCATTTCTTTCATTTTCAACAAAAATAATCTCTCTAGCTCCCCTACTTGCAGCCTCAAAACCAACCCCACCAGTCCCTGCAAAAACATCCACAAAAACCTTATCTATAATTTCTTCTCCTATTATGTTAAACAGAGCAAGTTTAACAACAGAAGTAGTTGGCCTAAGTCCTTTACCCTGAGTAAATATTTTTCTACCCTTTAGGCTTCCACCCTCTATTCTCATACCAGTCTTTCACCTTTTCAAATTGTTATTAAAATGTAATAAAAAGATACACAAGAGACAAATTTACTCACATAGAAAAAACGTAAATCACTTTTTTTCAAAAAACTTTGGTAAAAATCTATTAGTCTTCTCACAATACAATTCCCAGTCTCTACCAAAATACAATTTCAAGACTCTTTCTTCTTTTGGGATTCTCTCAATAAGGAGTAATATAAGCCCCAAATTATAGGAAATCAAAATAAAAATATTTGAAAGCATTATAGTAATCCCAATGTGAAGAAAAATAAAGCCAAGATAAATAGGGTGCCTAATATATTTATAAGGGCCAGCCTTGACAAGTCTATGATTTTCTTTAATTTCAATAGTGTTTGAGTATTCTCCATCAAGAGTAAAACTTGCCCATCCTATTAAAAAAACACCAAAAAATGCCATAAATGTAGAGATAAGCCTTATAAAAAAAGGAATATTTATATTAAAATAAAGCAAAAACTTAAGTTTAAAAACATATGCAATTATTAATGTTATCTCTAAAAAAATAAGAAAAACCAAAAACAAATAATCTTTCTTTTTATACTGATTTATTTTCTCTTCATTTTCCAATCTTCTATATTTAGAAGTCCTCTTTACCCTAATAAAAATAACTGTATATACTGAATACAGTAATCCAACCAATAAAGTAAAAAAAGTATCCAAACATACCTCTCATCCAATCTATTTTATTATTGAAAATATGATTACTTAAAATAAAGTTCTTCTCTCCTGTCTTCAAAAATATTATTCAATGGGTTAAGACTCTTATTCCTTGCCTCATTAATATCAATAAAAACACTCTTTATCTCTTCCTCCTCTGTTGAATACTTAAGTATATTTCCCTTAGGATCAACTATTCTTGACATACCTATAAACTTAAGTTTTTCATCTCCCGAATACTCTTCCCCTATCCTATCAGATAAGACTATAAATACTCTATTCTCAAGTGCCCTTGTTATAGTTGCAGCAGGACAATAAGGCATAACAAGGTTGGCAGCATGAAGTAAAATGTCTGCTCCTTTTAAAGCTAATGTCCTTGCAAACTCAGGGAAAAACCAGTCAAAACATATCATAAGCCCTAAACTAACCTCAATCCCTTTAACATTTACAACCACAGGCTCTATCTTTGTTGATGACTTATCAAAGACCTCCTTTTCTTTATAAAAGAGATGATTTTTCCTATAAACATAATACTTACCATCAGGTAAGATAAGAATACCAGAATTGTATATCTTATTGCCCTCTTTCTCTGGAAATCCTGCATATATTATCATATCTTTTTTCTTACAAATATCTACCAATACATTATAAGTCCTACCATCAGCCTCCTCTGAAACAGTCTCAAGTTGTCTTCTGTCTTTAAAAAAATAGCCAGTTGCAAAAAGCTCTGGCAAGACAAGTATATCAACAGACTTTTTATAATTAATAATAGAGTCATAAACCCTATTTAAGTTATTATCAACATCCAAAAAACTTGGTTTAAACTGAAAATAACCAATAGAAATCACATTCTACTCCAACAACTTTGATATACTAAGATTTTTATTTATATTGTATATAACCTTAGCAAATAAAGGTGTAACACTAACCTCTTTATACCATACATTCTCTTTTAAAAAGGCCTCATCCCTATTAACAGCGTCTGTGCCTATAAGTGACCTAACAAGCCCTTCTTTATAAGCATCAGATAATTTTTTATCTCCCCCTCCACTTAAGAAAGGAAAAGTAGTTACAACATAAACATCTTTTGCTCCATTTTCCTTTAAAAGTCTAGCTGCATTTATCATAGTCCCACCAGTGTCTACCATATCATCGATTATTAAGACATCTTTATCTCTAACATCACCTATTAAACTCATAATTTCAATAGTGCTAACCTTTGAATAATCTCTGGCCTTATATATTACAGCAATACCTTTTTCAAGTTTTTTAGCATAAAAACGTGCCCTGTCAACACCACCTGCATCAGGTGCAACAACTACAAAGTCTTCTTTTAAAAAACTCTTTATTTCATCAATAAAAATCGATGATGCATGAATATTTTCAAGTTTTGCTCTATCAAAAAAACCTGCAATAGCCTCAGCATGTATATCTATTGTTATTATTCTATCAGCACCTGTATCTTCCAGAAACCTTGAAGCAAGTTTTGCTGTAATACCCTCTCTCTCCTTTCTCCTCTCCTGTCTTGAATAAGGAAATTGAGGAATAACAGCTGTTATCCTTCCTGCATCAGACTGTCTTGCAGCATCTATAGATGTAAGAAGTGCCATAAAATTATCATTTACACTCCTATCACTAGTAGGGTCATAAAACAACTGAAATATATAAATATCATCTCCTCTTATTGGTTCTTTTATAACTGTCTTGACCTCTCCGTTCCTAAACCATACTTCCTGGGTTTCTATCACCTTTACATTAACAGTATGGTCTTCTAAAGTCTTTAAATGTTCAAAAACCATATTTCCGAACTTTTTTGCACTCTCACAAAACATAAAACTTATGTTAGAGTTTATCATAATAGCTCCTTTCTTATTTTTTCCCACGAATTAGATGAATCAACAAGAAAAATATTTGGTATACCAGTCTCTCTATAAGCCATTATATCAGATTCTCTGTCTCCAATACCAGCAACTATATTAAGACCCGTATCCTTTTTTATACTTTTTATCTTACTAACCTTATACGAGTAGCTTTTAAACGGATCATCTTTAATAGACCATAAAAAAACTGGTGATAATGGAAAGTCTTTTTCCAATATCCATTCTTTTGTATTGTTAGTAAACATATCATGTCTATGAGTAAGGTATATAAGATAGTATTTTTTTGATATTTCCCATAATACACTCCTCGCACCCTCAATTGGGTCAAGACCAAATCCAAAGAAAAACATCACATATGAAAAGTTTACAATAGTATTATCAATATCACAAACAACAACATCTTTTTTATCATTAGGATCAATTATAAGTATGTTAAGTATACCAGGAGAGTTATTATACTTTTTTAATCTTAACCTTAATGAATACAAACCAGGTTTTTTAAAGTCATACTCTTTAGAAAACTCACCATTATTATTAGTCTTCATATCAAGTATTTTATTATCACCATGGAAAACCTCAAGCTCTTCGTTTTTTAGAGAAAAATTAAACCATAAAAACCTTGAAACCCAACCCTCTATTAAAACCCTAGTATCTGTTGATATTTTATCTATACAGTTTATTATCACTATACATTCCTTTAATTACTTTTACTTTTTAATTTAATCTTTTCTAAGTATACAATCAAATGCCATATATCAGCCGGTTTTATACCTTGAATCCTACTAGCCTGTCCAATACTTATAGGTCTTATTCTCTCAAGCTTTTCAGCAGCCTCTTTTTTAAGGTTAGGTACAGTCTTGTAATCAATGTTTTGAGGTATTATCGTATTTTCAAACTTTTTAAACTTTTCTATCTGGTCAACCTGATTCTTAATATAACCATCATACTTACACTCAACATATACCCTGAAGACAGTATCATAATCAACACCTTTGAATATATCAAGGCTTTTTGCATCTTCTGGACTCAAGCCTTTTGTAAAAGCTTTTGCAATGCTATCTCCAGGTTTTATCTTCTCATTGTTTTTAAGAAAATCAAAAGATTCAATATCCTTTTTTAAAAATTTAGAAGAATATGCTTCCTCTATTTTAGACTCTTTCCTCTTTTTCCTCTCCAAGAAACTCTTATAAACCTTTTCATCAATAGATCCTACTTCAAAACCTAATGGCATAAGCCTCTCATCAGCATTGTCATACCTTAAGTTAAGCCTATATTCTGCACTTGAAGTAAATAGTCTATAAGGCTCTGTTAAAGGTTTGTTGATAAGGTCATCTATCACTATACCAATATAAGAATCAGACCTATGTAAAATCAAAGGTGGTTTTCCCTTTATCTTTAAAGCAGCATTTATACCAGCAACAATGCCCTGCCCTGCAGCCTCTTCATAACCACTTGTACCATTTATCTGGCCCGCCAAAAATAAGTTTTTAACTATCTTACTCTCCAGTGTTGGATAAAGGTCTTGTGGGTCTGAAAAGTCATACTCTATAGCATAGCCTATTTTCAATATTTCAGCATTTTCAAGACCTGGTATAGTCTTAATAAACTCTCTTTGGACACTCTCAGGCAGCGATGATGACATACCATTTACATAGACTGAATTGGTAAATAAACTCTCTGGCTCCAAGAACAATTGATGTCTTTTTTTATCAGAAAACTTAACCACTTTATCTTCTAGGGAAGGGCAATACCTTGGTCCAATACCCTCTATTTCTTTTGTGCCATATAATGGAGATAGATGCAAATTCTTCATTATTATTTCATGTGTTTTCTCATTAGTATAAGTAATATAACAGTTAACCTTAGACTCTGGTATAAAGTCAGTTGAATAAGAAAATGCAAAAAAATTTTTTTCATTCTCCTGCTTTTCAACTTTAGAATAATCAATTGTTTTCCCATTTATCCTTGCTGGTGTACCAGTTTTCAACCTTTTGATATTAAGCCCTGCCCTTTTTAAAGATTCAGATAAGGCATAAGATGCTTTTTCTCCAAATCTCCCTGCTTTTTCTTTATATTCCCCAATGTGTATTAGACCACGCAAAAAAGTTCCAGTTGTAAGAATAACAACATCTGAAAAATATTTTATTCCTCTTTCAGTAATAACGCCCTTACATACCCCTGTTTCTACTATAATATCAGTAACAGTATCCTGAGTAATAGTAAGGTTTTCTTGTTCTTCCATAGTCTTTCTCATAAAAAGAGAATACATAACTTTATCAGCCTGAGCCCTTGGAGACCATACAGCAGGCCCCTTTGAAAGGTTGAGCATTCTAAACTGTATGCCAGTATGATCAATAGTCTTTGCCATTTGACCACCAAGTGCATCAATCTCTCTCACAACTATACCTTTTGCAATTCCACCAATAGCTGGATTACAAGACATTTCTCCTATGTGGTCAATATTTATTGTAATACAAAGTGTTTTTAATCCCATACGGCTTGTTATAAGGCTTGCTTCAATACCAGCATGCCCTGCACCAACAACTATAACGTTATATCTCAAAACCTATAAACTCCATATTTAAAATTTTAAGTAAAAAATTTTATACATAAAATTTACCAAAATATATAGTTCATTATTAAGGTAAAAACTAAAATAGTAAATCGAAGATAAAATTATTTGAAAAGTGATTTAATAGTCAAAACTTATAAACTAAAAATACTGAAACTAAAAAGACTAAAAAGTTAAAAAAACCATTATTTCTTCTATATAAACACTCAATCTTTAAAAATTATTATTAATTATTTTTCTTAGTTTATTCAGTATATACTGAATCATTTGTTATAATACAAATTCATCAATTTCCAAAAAATAAAATTAAATAATTTTACTATTAAATTATTTTTGCTTAAATTTCAGATGATAAATAAAATATAAACAAAAAAATTAAAGGAGTTATAAATGTTAAACATTCCTGGTGATATTCAAAAAATGATAGAAAAGTATATGCAAATGTTCCAAAGTCCAGAAAAAGCTTTAGAGTTCTTTCAAGAATTCTATAAAAGCTATGTAGACCCAAATATGTGGCAAGACTTTGTAAAAAAATACATGGATATGTTTCAAGGCTATTTAAACATATTCTCTTCTTCTGATAATAAGAAAAAATAGTTTAAAAGGTGACTTTAAAGTCACCACTTTTAATTCTTTTTTGAATATTCTATTACTTCTTTTATCTTTTCAATTTTATTTCCTAAATTATATTGTATAAAAGATTAAAAAAAAATACTTCACAAGGTTTAGATCAATTTCTTTTTTTAGAATCCAGTTATTTTAAGTTTTTAAGGATTAAATAAAATTTACACAACTTTACTATTATAAACTTTATTTTTTAGGTTTTTTAATCGTTTACCATCATATTCACAGAGGGTATTAACTGGGCAGTCATAACACTTTGGCCTATTATTACATAAAGTCTGACCAAAAGCAACAAGACTTATGTTTATCATCTTCCAGTACTCTTTAGGAACTCTTTGCATCAATAGTCTTTCAGTCTCATAAGGTTTTTTAGTATTTACAATACCAAGTCTATTTGAAATCCTATGAACATGAGTATCAACACATATATAGTCTTTATCAAAAGCCTCTATCATAACCAAAGTTGCAGTCTTTCTACCAATACCTTTAACCTTAAGCAATACCTCAAACTCATCTGGGACTTCACCATTATAATTTTCAACTAAAAAACTTGACAGTTCAAATATTGTTTTAGCCTTATTTTTATAAAACCCAACCTTTTTAATCATCTCTTCTATTTTACTTTTTCCTATTTTTAAAACATCATGAGGTGAATTGATAATAGAAAATAATTTTTCTGTAACTTCTTTAGTTATAACATCCCTTGTTCTTAAGCTTAATACAGTAGACACAAGTATTTTAAAAGGATCTTTTTCTCTTATATTAGAAAGTTTATAAACAGGAGCATCAGTTTTTTTTACATATTCTTTTATAATAAAAAGAGACTTTAAAAAGTTTTCAGTATTCATAATTTTGATTTAAAGATTTAGATATATAGATTTCGATAATAAAGGACATGAAACCTCCTCTCCCCTTTAAATAAAAGGGCTTCGTGCCCTTTTTATATATTCTTTTTGTTTTCTTATCATATTTCTGTAATTAAAGTCTTAAAATATATCCTAAAAACTCATCTATCAAATATGAGTGTTGTTTTCCTGTTTTCATATCTTTAAAAACTATAGTATTAGTAATATCCTCATTTTCACCAAAAATAAGAACAAACTTAGCATTAAGTCTATCTGCTTCTTTTAACTGTCTCGAGATTTTATCTGGGCCACTTGTAATTATGCTTACCCCTGCTCTTCTTAATTTATTAAGTAGTCCTAGAGGTTTCTCAGGACTAACACCCTCTTGAATAATAAGATAATAGTCTAATTCTTGGTCACTTATATTAGATACAAGGCCTAATTCCTCAAGTAGAATTAAAAGCCTTTCAAACCCAATAGCTGAGCCGACAGCTGGTTTTTTTATCTTTTCATCAAACTTTGAAAAAAGAGTATCATATCTTCCCCCACCAGCAATAGCAGATTGACTACCAAGACTCTTATGATGTATCTCAAATACAGTCTTATTATAATAGTCAAGCCCTCTTACTATTATGTTATCAATCTCATACTTAACTTTATATATATCAAGTAACTTCGTTAAGTTCTCAAAATGAGACCTACAATCATCACAGACATTATCTATCAGCTTTGGGCTAGACTTGACTATTTCTCTACATGTATCTTCTTTACAATCCAAAACCCTAAGAGTATTAGTCTCAAATCTTTTATTACAAGTCTGACACATACTAGAAAGATTAGGTCTTAAATACTCCTTAAGTTTCTCAACATAAGAAATCCTACACTTTTCACACCCTATAGAATTAAGTTTTAACACATAGTCTTTAATACCTAACTTATCAAATAAATATATGTTAAAAAGTATAACATCAGCATCAGAATATACTGACTCATCCCCAATTATCTCAACCCCTATCTGATGAAACTCTCTAAGTCTTCCCTTTTGAGGTCTTTCTGCTCTAAACATAGGCCCCTTATAAAAAAGTCTTAATGACTTATTTCTATAAAGTCCAGATTCAATAACAGCCCTTACAATACCTGCAGTCCCCTCAGGCCTTAGACATATATTTCTGCCTCCCCTATCATTAAACTCAAACATTTCTTTTGAAACAACATCAGTCTCACTACCTATTGCTCTCTTAAAAAGACTCGTATACTCAAGTATTGGTGTTCTTATCTCTTTAAGATAGAGAGACCTTGCAACATCATCTACCACTGATTCAACATATTTAACAACATAAGACGAATCAGGCAATAAGTCTTTTGTACCCTTAACTAACTCCATAATAAAACCCTCATATTTATTTGGCTATATAAAATTTAACTTTTATTAAAATTTTAATAATAAAACTTTTTTAAAAATAAAATATTACTACTTGACCATTAAATAATATAATGTTAAATTTAAAATATTACAAAAAAAATAATATAAAGGAGTTTTCAAATGAAAAAACTTAAACTTTTTCTATTTCTTATTCTAATCAACACAGGTTTTAGTTATGACTTAGAGGTAGATGTAACAACAAGGAGTTTAAACAAAAACATATATGAAAAAAAAGTGATAAAAGAGGAAGATGTAAAAAAGGTTAAAGACTTATCAGAACTAATAAACCTTGTTACACTATACTTTAGTAAGACACAACCGGGGGCATTAGGGAGTGTTTGGATAAATGGTACAAAAACAACAGACACCGACATATTCTCAAGTTCAGGAGTTTTATTGTTAATTAATGGTCACCCTGTAAACGGACTGATAGACAATCTTCCAATAGAGATAATAGAAAATATTGAGATAATAGAAGGACCATTCTCATCTTCTTATGGCTCAGGTGCAATAGGTGGCATAATAAATATTATAACAAAGAAAAAGATAGATAATAAGGTTGGTATAAACTTGGAGTATGGTTCTTTTGAATATACTAAGGCAGGGTTCTTCTTTGGTATAGACAAAAACTTTGGGTTAATCACAACAGGAAATTATGAAGAAAGAAAAGATTATGAAACAAGTAAGGGAAAGTATTATAATACTGATTACAAAAAAAATACAGCATACTTAGGTTATATAACCTCAATAGGTGACAACATACTAGAATTCAGTTTTAACTATTTTAAGAGTAAAAATGGTGTGCCTTTCAAGATATACTTAAATGATCTTGACGACTATGTTGATATTACAAATATAAACTCTGATATAAAGTTTAAGAGCCTATTTGAAGAACTTGCTATATCAAATAGTCTTTATATATCGTACAACAAGAGATCAAACTATGGTATAGACTCACTTTGGCCATATGAGTCTCACTCAAAACTGACTACTTTAGGTTATCAGGGAAATATATTAATACCGAGTATTGACTTAAACACAGGACTTGACTTTTCATACTCAACAATATCAAAACAAAACGAAACTGGAAACTATAACCAACCAGACACTTATAATATAAATCTTAGCAGTTTTGCTGAGACAAATAAAGAGATTGGTAGTTTTAATTTTTTATTAGGATTAAGATATGATGCATATCTTATGAAGATAGAAGACTCAAAAGGTATAACTTTTATAGGAAACAAAAAGGAGGACAGTTTCAAATACCTCAGTGCAAGAGGTGGTTTAAGTTACGAGCTTTATAAAAAATTTTTAATTAAAATTTTCGGCGGTACAGGTTTTAGAGCCCCATCAATACTTGAAAGATATGGTACATACATAGGACCATGGGGAAACTATCAAGGAAATCCAACACTTAAGCCAGAAAAGTCAATAGGGATAAACACTACAATAGGATATTATTCAGAAAACACAGCATATATTAACCTAGGATATCTAAAAATATATGACAGAATATCAACAATTTATAACACCTTAACATTTACAACAACATATTATAATCAGCAAAAAGCAGAGATATTAAATACAAAAGGTGTTTTAAGTCTTGAATTAATAAAACTTCCATTATCTATAAAAACAAACATAGAGGGAGTCTATAACATAAAGGCAAAAGATGAAAAAGGTGATAACTTACTATATTTACCAAAGATTAAAATAGTCTCAACACTTACCATAGAAAAAGACTTTTTTACATTAATAATTACTGATACATACACTAGTAAAGTTTATGACCTTGGTAATAAAAATATAGGCAATTTCAATATTCTTAGTTGCTCATTACTTGGAAAAATAAAACTTGGAGAAGATAAAGACCTAAAAGCAAAACTTAATATAAACAACATTACAAATGAGTATTATCAATTTGTTGAAGGTTTCCCGATGCCAAAAAGAAATTACGAACTTGGTGTTGAATACAGCATGAAAATATAATTATCTTAAGTTTCATTATTATATTTTATATATACACAAAATCCAGTAGGGGGTGATTTGGGTTCGACTAGGGATAAGAGGGGATAAGTGGCATGCCAGGCTGGTAATCCTGTAAAACTTACCACGGCAAATAACCGGAAACGAAGAATTAGCTTTAGCTGCTTAATTAAAAGCAGCAGGACATACCTTCTCTCCTGAGGAAGTTATGTCCTTGGTTATCAGGATAGGATAAATAGTTTTAATCCGGCTATTTATCCGAAAAACTAGGATTATAGGTATACATTACCCGTGGAGTAGGTAGTGTATACTGAAACCCAAATACTCCAATAAGCATGTAGAAGCTTATCCTCTGTTTCCTTAGGACGCGGGTTCAATTCCCGCCACCTCCATTATGCCAATTATTATCTTATTTATATATTATTTTATCCATATATTTTATTATCAAGCCATCTTAAAACAAAAAACTTGACCTTTATAATCCCAAGGTATTAAATTATCATAATATTTAAGATATAAACATAATTAAATTAAGGGGGTTTTTGTGGAAGAAAAAAGAGAGAATATTATACTTGCCTTTCATAAGGCTCAAGAAGAATCTAAAAATAACTACATACCAATAGAAAAAGTCAAGGAAATAGCAAAAAAACACGGGATATCATTGTCAGAAGCATCAGGATTATTAAGTTTTTACACAATGTTTTCAACAGAAAAAAGAGGAAAATACGTAATAAGAGTATGTGACTCATTATCCTGTAGACTGATGCACTCAATAGACATACTCCTATACTTACAAAATAAATTAAATATAGAAGAGGGTGAAACAACAAGAGATGGGCTTTTTACTATAGAGAGGGTTAACTGTTTGGGTAGGTGTTTTTCAGCTCCAAACATGATGATAAATGACAAGATATATGGCAATCTAACTCCAGAAAAGATAGACAAAATAATAGAACAACACATAAAGGAGGCAGAAAATGACTAATTATATATTAAGATTTCTTGACACATCTGACATAAAGTCTTACATAGATAAAGATGGGTATGAAGGTTTAAGAAGAACAATAAAGATGAGTCCTAAAGAAGTTATACAAGAGATAAAGAGTTCAGGGCTTAGAGGTAGAGGTGGAGCAGGTTTCCCAACAGGTATAAAATGGGAGAGTTTATCAAATGAAAAACCAGCATACATAGTATGTAATGCTGATGAGGGGGAGCCTGGAACTTTTAAAGACAGGTTATTACTTGAAAGTGCACCTCACCTTGTTATAGAAGGTCTTATAATTGCAGGATATGCAAATCAGGCAGAAAAAGGATATATATACATAAGGGGAGAATATCCTGAAGAGACTAAAATAATACAAAAGGCTATAGATGAGGCAAAAAAATATAAACTACTAGGGAAAAATATACTAGACTCAAGTTTCAGTTTTGATATAGAAGTAAAAAGGGGTGGTGGTTCTTACGTTGTTGGTGATGAGACTGCCCTAGTAAACTCAATAATGGGAAAGAGAGGAAATCCATGGCATAAGCCTCCATATCCGACTCAACAGGGTTTATGGTCAAAACCAACAATAGTAAACAATGTTGAAACACTATCGTGTGTATCGTTGATAATGCAGGAGGGATGGGAGTGGTTTTCAAAGATTGGAAGTTTTGATTCTCCCGGTCCAAAACTGTATTGCGTAAGTGGTAATGTAAAAAAACCTGGTGTATATGAGTTTCCTATGGGAGTTCCATTAAGAGATGTAATAAACACAGCAGAGGTTGATGGTGTATTAAAAGCTGTACAGATAGGTGGTACTGCAGGCCCTATATACTCTACAAAGTCTTTAACACTCACCTCAACAACAGATTTCTGGTCATTGGGAACACCTGGAATAGTATATGGAGCAAAACCATTAGACTTTAACCTAGACTTTGCATCTATGAAAAAAATAGGTGGTAGTTTGGGCTCAGGTGCAATAGTAGTTATGAACAATGATGCTATAATGGTAGATGTGCTCGAGGTTACACTAAGATTCTTTGCTGAAGAGTCATGTGGAAAGTGTTTTCCTTGTAGGTATGGAACAAGACAGTTATACCATATGGCAAAAAATATAGCAACAGGCCAGGGTAAAGAAGAATACATGGACATAATGCAAAAAACAGCAGTATCAATGGCTAAAGCCTCACTCTGCCCTTTAGGCCAATCAGTAATAATGCCATTAAAGGGAATATTTGAAAACTTTAAAGGAGAAATACTTTCTTTTATAAGACATCAAAAATACATAAAGAGGGTAGAAATATGAAAAAAGTTAAGGTTTATATAGATTCTAGAGAAATTGAAGTAAGTCCAAACATAACAATATTAGAAGCTGCAAAAGAGGCAGGAATAAAAATACCAACACTGTGTTACCACAAAGACTTATTTCCATCAGGTTCATGCGGCATGTGTATTGTAGACATTGATGGACAAGGTATAAAAAGGTCTTGTATTACAGCAGTAAAAGATGGCATGAAAATAAAAACTATAACACCAGAAATTCTTGAAACAAGAAAGACTATACTCGAATTAGTACTCTCAAGCCATCCAAAAGATTGTTTAACATGTATAAAACACGGTAACTGTGAGTTACAACAGCTTGCTGAGATGTTGTCTGTAAGAGAAATGCCTTATGAATGGTATGACAGAGGGCTACCTATAGACAAGAACTCAAAGGGAATAGTAAGAGACATGAACAAGTGTATAGGCTGTGGTAGATGTGTAACAGTATGTCAAGAGGTCCAAACAGTAAAGGCAATAGACTTTCATGGAAGAGGGGCTGATACTATAGTTGCACCACCTTTAGGCATGGGAATGGAAGAGAGTGTTTGTGTGAACTGTGGTCAGTGTATTGTTTATTGTCCTGTTGGTGCATTGTATGAAAAAGAAGCAATAGACTATGTATGGGAAGCACTAAAAGATAAAGAAAAAGAGGTTGTTGTTCAGATAGCACCTGCTGTTCGCGTAACCTTAGGTGAAGAGTTTGGAATGAAACCTGGTGAGCTTGTCGTTGGAAAGATATACACAGCTATGCACATGTTAGGTTTTGATAAAGTATTTGACACCAACTTTTCTGCAGACTTAACAATCTTGGAAGAAGGCACAGAGTTTCTAACAAGACTTGAAAAAGGTGGGCCATTACCATTGATAACAAGTTGTAGCCCTGGGTGGATAAAGTTCTCAGAAACATATTTCGATGAACTACTTGAAAATGTATCAACATGTAAGTCACCCCAACAAATGCTTGGAGCACTTATAAAAACATATTATGCTAAAGAAAACAAGAAGGACCCTTCAAAAATAGTGAGTGTTTCTGTTATGCCATGTACTGCAAAAAAGTTTGAGGCATCAAGACCAGAAATGAACGCAAGTGGCTATAGAGATGTAGACTATGTTTTAACAACAAGAGAAATAGCAAGAATGATAAGAGAAGCAGGAATAGACTTTAAGAACCTTCCCGAATCAAAACCTGACCCATTGTTATCATCATATACAGGAGCTGGGACAATATTTGGAGCAACTGGTGGTGTAATGGAGGCTGCCCTAAGAACTGCTATTGAGGTAAAAACAGGTAAAACACTACCAAGACTTGACTTTACAGATGTAAGAGGAATAAAAGGTATAAAAGAGGCAACATTAAATGTTGATGGAATAACACTAAAAGTTGCTGTTGCTCATGGACTTTCAAATGCAAGAGAACTTTTAGATAAAGTGAAAGAAGCTAAAAAGAGAGGAGAAGTTCTATACCACTTTATAGAGATAATGGCTTGCCCTGGTGGATGTATAGGTGGTGGTGGACAACCTCTACCAACTGATTGGGATAAAAAGAAAGAAAGAATAGAAGGACTCTATAATGAGGATAAGTCATTACCACTAAGAAAGTCACATGAAAACCCTGAGGTAAAAATGATATATGAAAAGTTTTTAGGAAAACCAAACTCACACAAATCACATGAACTTTTACATACGCACTATACAAAAAGGGATGCATATAAAATAGAAAAGAAAATTTGACCAACAGAATAAATTTTGTTATATTTAAATATATTAATACTAATATATGTGGGGGTAAAATGCAACTTTTCCTAAACAAAGAAGAGGTTAAAGACAACTCAAAACCAGTAGATTACAATAAAATATATGATACTGTGGTAATAGGTGGTGGGCCTGCTGGACTATCTGCTGCTTTATATGCTGTCAGAAAAGGTATGGAAACTGCACTTATTACTGAAGAGATAGGTGGAGAAGTTACTTTAACATGGGATATTGAAAACTATTTAGGGTTTCCAAAGATTACAGGATATGAACTTGCAAAAAAGTTTGAAGAACACTTAAGAAACTTTCCTATAAGTATTGACAATGATAAAGGAAAGTCTATAAAAAAAGAAAAAGAATTAATAATAACAAAAACAGAAAGCGGTAAAGAGATAAAGTCAAAGACTTTAATAATAACAACTGGAAAGAGGCACAGACATTTAAACGTTAAAGGTGAAGAAGAGTTTATAGGAAAAGGTGTTGTCTACTGTGCAACATGCGATGCCCCCCTATTTAAAAATAAGGATGTGATAGTTGTGGGTGGTGGAAACTCAGGTGTTGAGGCAGCAATAGAACTTGCAAAAATAGCCAAAAATGTTTATCTTATAGAGATAATGGATAAACTCTTTGCTGATAAAATACTTATTGACAGATTAAACCAGTTTAAAAATGTGAGTATAATGTTGGGGCACAAAGTAAAAGAAATAAAAGGTGAAAATTTTGTAACTTCTGTATTAGTTGAAGACACAAAAAATAACAAAGAAAAAGACATAAAGGTTGATGGTATATTTGTTGAGATAGGATTAATACCAAACTCAGACATAGAGACAGAGCCAAAAATAGAAAAAAATAAGTATGGTGAAATAATTGTTGACCAGTACTGTAATACAAATGTACCAGGAATATTTGCTGCAGGAGATGTAACAAGTGTACCAGAAAAGCAGGTTATAATAGCAGCAGGAGAAGGTGCTAAGGCTGCAATAACAGCTTTTAAATATTTACAAAAACAATAAAAATTTTAACAAAAAAATTTTAGGAGGAATAAAATGCAAATACCAGAAGAAATAAAAGAGCAGGTAAAAGCAGAGTTTGCTGATCTAAAAAATAAAGTAAAAATAAAACTTTTTACCTCACAAGATGACTGTACTTATTGTAATGACACTGAGGAGCTGATAAAGGGTGTATCTGAACTTTCAGATAAAATTGAGTTTGAATCAAAAAGTATAAAAGATGAAGAAGCAAAAAAATACGAGATAAACCTTGCACCATCAATAATATTTGAGACAGATAACAAAATAAGTCCCATAAGGTTTAACGGTATACCAGCAGGTTATGAGTTTTCATCATTAATCGAGACAATAAAGTTTCTAAGCACAAATGAATTGGATGTTCCTGCAAACATAGTAGATAAAATAAAAGCAATAAATAAAAATATAAATATAAAAGTATTTGTCACTGTAAGCTGCCCATACTGTCCTCAAGCTGTAATAACAGGATTTAAGTTTGCTATGATAAACCCACAATACATAAAAGCTGAAATGTATGAAGCATCAGAGTTTCCTGAACTAGCAAATAAATATGGAGTAAGAGCAGTACCAAAAGTAGTAATAAATGACAAAATATCTTTTGAAGGTGCATTACCTGTTGACTCATACCTAAGCAAAGTATTAGAAGCATAAAAAAATAAAAAGGATAAAGTTTAAGTCTTTATCCTTTCTTATCCCTATTAATCAGTTAAAACTTAAAACTATTTTTTAATTTTTAAAAAGTAGTTATAATAACTTTATTTTGCTGTAGAAATACATAAAGTCTTAAAAATAAAAGGTTTTTAAAAAAAACAAAATTTTACTTTAAAATTTTTTAAAAAAATCTATAAAATTTTTCTCTTATAAACTACTATTTTTTTGTTTTAATAGCATTCTAATTTATCATTAAAAAACTTATTACCTCTTTTTAATCAATAAGAACTCAACCCTTCTATTCTTAGCTCTGTTTTTCGTTGTATCATTTGGGAAAATAGGAACCCTTGAGCCTAATCCCTCAGTCTCAAACATATTGAGTGGAAGACCTTTTTCTTTTACAAGATAATCTCTCACAGAGTTTGCTCTCATAAGAGAAAGCTTTTCATTCCATTCTTCTCTACCTATTGAGTCTGCATGCCCTTCTATTTTTATCCTATAGTCTGGGAACTTTTTTAGCTTTTCTGCAAGTTTATTCAGTACCGGAAATGCCTGAGGTTTTAAGTCAGCTTTATTAAAGTCAAACTCAATATTGCTTATCCTTATCTGGTAACCACGAGAGGTTTTTATAACAAGTATATCAACAGTAAAAGGTTTTTTAGGTGTCACAGTAACATTACCAACATTGTCAACAACCTCAGCATATATCTTATAGTCCTCAGCACTTGCTGTAAGTTCACCACTATCAGATACACCATCCCATATGATAACACCAGGTTTTTGGCCCTTAAAAGTTTTAAAAGAATCTGAAAACCTATCTTCTATAACTATCTTCCATTCTTTAATACCTGAAACATCTTTTGCATCAAGGTCTATATACAATACATCATCTTCTCCATCTCCATCAGGTGAGAATATTTCAGGACTAAT
>Ga0308407_1001019_pt1 | contig 16839 bp, 16 predicted proteins | sample HotsprSampleMSe2_FD_203476 | JGI IMG/M metagenome (GOLD analysis project Ga0308407, IMG submission 203476) | Hot spring phototrophic mat microbial communities from Mushroom Spring, Yellowstone National Park, Wyoming, United States - 20060911_MSe2 ...
CATAGATGAATTAGAAAAAGAAAACATCCCTGATAAATTTCGTTTAATAAAAAAAATTAAAAAACTTATTCTTAAACGACGTGATTTTATTTTCTTCAATGAAATTATTAAAAAATTTTCTATGAAGCAGATAGGGTCTCTGATTTTATTCGATTAGTACAAGCAGAAATTTTGGTTTCAATCGGAAAAATAGTCAAAAGCAGTGTTCCTTTTGGTATTCATCAAACATTAATTGAAGAAAAAAGAAAAATTGCCGCTCTTTTTCTTAATTATTATTGTCAAAAATAAACAAGCTTGATCATTGTATTAATTAAAAACTTTTTACCAAGAACAATTTATTTACTAATTTTTCTAACAGTTGTTTTTTTGAATTTACTTAATTACTACATCGTAAAGTGGTCCTCTAATTTGAATATCAGCTGGCGCTCGAGCATTAAACCAGTCTTTAAACTCTTTGCCGTCAAAAGAAACACTACCGCCATCTCCATAAAAAGAAACAGAGGTTGTTTTTCCATAAGAAAAATCAACTCCTAAGGAAACATTGTTTATTCGATTAAAAGGAGTAATCCCTCTTTTTCTTAACTCTTCTTTAACTTTTTCTTCATTCCAAACATCACCACCGGCATCAACTTGATAAAGATAAGAAGAGGTTGAGGGATCAGTCCGGGCTAAAAGAATAGTGTTGACAATATCAGCCACCTCTTCTGATTTAAGCCAGGCGGTTTTATTGTAAGATGGTCTTGATCCCCAGTTGCAATAAAAAATAGGTGAGTCTTTATCATAAGCTTTGGCAAAGAGATCAGAAAAATTACTAATATCGCCGGTTGCGTCACGACTATTTTTTGTCCAGGGCGTTGCCAACCAACCAATATCAGAAGAGGAAAAAATATAACCGCCGTGGGTAGAGGAGTACCAAGCTTTAATAACTTGCCCATCTTTTTTCATTACTTTTCCCGAAGTCTCATTAACCGCTTGTTCCCAAAAACCACCTTTGGGCTCGGGTTTAAAGACCTGACAACTTTGGGTTGCACAAATACTTCTTTCCCCATTATTAGTATAAGCTAAAGCATAGGAGCGGGCGGCAATCGCTTGGGCTTTTAAAGCAGAAAAACCATCAACTCCCCAGCTTTCTGGCACCTCATAAATTCTTTTAACATAATCCTCTAGTGAAAACTCTCCATATCCTTCAACCTTTATTTTTATATTATTATCCACGGTTTCGATGCTATCGAAATTGTAATAAGCACGCAAAATTTCTTCTTCATTTTGACCAGCTTTAGCTCTACCATACGCTCCCCATTGATTTAACCCCACTCGATTTGGCACGCCAAAAGTAAAAAAACCAAAACGGGGAGAAAAACCGGAATCACGAAAATCTCCACTTCGCGGATCAAAATCAGGTTTACAACTATAACTAATGGCGGCTGAACGAGGAATATAGATACTAGCAAACTTTTTAGCAATCAATTCTTGTTGTTTAGCGGTTAACTGAGCGATTTTGGTTTGGATTTGGCTTATTTCTTCACCTAATTTTTTAGAAAGTGCATCTAACTGTTGATTTAATGATAACATTTGTTGTTTTTCTTCTTGTAGTTTTTTCTTTTTTTCATCAAGGTTTTTGATATACAAAACGATTTTGATAATGGTGTTTTTATCCTCATCAACCACTGATTTTTGATAGAAAAAGTTTTCTAAAGACGAGGAAAGATTTTTGGCCACCAAAAAATTGATTAAAGAAAACGAGGCTTTGGAAAGATTTTTATAATAAGAACGCGCTCTTTCATTTAAAAGATTTTTTTGGAAGCTTAACACTTCTTCTCCTTTCTTCACTTCGGCTTCTTTTTTAACAATTTCTTCATTAATTAAATTGATTCTTTGTCTGATTGAAGAAAGTTGTTCTTTGGTTTTTTGAAGATTAGTTTGTTTATCGTTTAATTGTTTGCTGAGATTACTGATTTCGTTTTTGATTTGATTGATTTGATCGTCTAAACTTTGACTGTTGCCCTTCCCAATAAAAATAAAAATAAAAAGAAAAATTAAAACAAAAACAAAAACTCGTTTCATAAATTAATTTTATCATCTATTCGAGGTGGTTAAATTAAAGTAGTAAAAATGTTTTCAAGTTGTTTCTCATTAGTCTGATGAATATTTTTTGCCATTTGTTTTAATTCCAAAAAAACTAATTTTTTTATCAACTAATTTCATAGTAAGATGTATTATAATATTTTTATATGCCAAAAATAGTTTTTTTTGAAGTGGCCTCTTGGGAAAAAGAGGAGTTAAAAAAAATTTTTCCAGAAGCTTTGTTAGTTAAAAAACCATTAACTGAAGAAAATGTTTCTGAGTTTGCCGATACTGAGATTACTTCTTGCTTTATTTACTCCAGTTTTTCGAAGTCGGTTATTGAAAAACTACCAAAATTAAAACTTATTGCTACCCGTTCAACCGGCTTTGATCATATCGATGTTACTTTTTGTCATCAAAAAAATATTACTGTCTGCAACGTCCCCGAATACGGCTCACGCACCGTTGCCGAACACACTTTTGCCCTAATTCTAACCTTAACACGAAAAATCTATCAATCAATTAACCAAGCAAAAAACTTTGATTTTAATCATGAAAAAATAAGAGGGGTGGATATTTTTGGTAAAAATTTGGGAATTTTGGGTTTGGGAAAGATTGGTAAAGAAGTGGTAAAAATTGCTCATGGTTTTGGAATGAGGGTTTTGGTTTATACCCGAACCCAAGATGAAACTTTGGCAAAAACCCTTGGTTTTTCTTATAAAAGCTTAGATGAGGTTCTTTCACAATCAGACATCATCTCTTTACATTTACCTTTGACTGAAGAAACCAAACATATTATAAACAAAAACAATATCAAAAAAATCAAAAGAGGCGCTTTTTTAGTCAATACAGCAAGAGGTGGATTGATTGAAACTGAGGCTTTGGTTTTGGGATTAAAAGAGGGGGTTTTGGCGGGAGTGGCTTTGGATGTTTTGGAAGGAGAGAAAGAGTTGATGGAGGAAATTGAGATTTTAACCGAAGGTTATCAAAAAACAACTGATTTAAAAACTCTAGTTTTAGACCATATTTTAATCAATCATCCCAATGTGATTATTACCCCCCACAATGCGTTTAATACCAAAGAAGCTTTATTTAGAATTTTGGCAACAACGATTAAAAATATTCAAGGATTTTTAAAAGGAGAAATAATTAATGTAGTTTAAGTGTTTGGTAAAGAAATGATTAATTATCTTTCTACAACTACTAATTTTTAATAAGTAAATTTTTAAAAGAACCAATTTGCTTAAGCTTTTGCCAAAGCCAAAACAAAAACCTTTTCAAAACCTTCCTTTTTTAGAGTTTTTACCGCTTCCAAAGCGGTTAAACCGGTGGTTAAAACATCATCAACGACAATAATCGTTTTTTCTTTGTCAACTTTTGTTTTTGGATTAAGTAAAAAAGCACCCCTAATATTTAGATAACGTTTTTTTCGGTCTTTAATTTCGGCTTGGGGCTTGGTTTCTTTTTTTCTTTGCAAATAATTAACTTCTTGAAAGGGTAAAAATTTTTGAAAAAAAGAAGTGATTAATTTTGCCTGATTAAAGCCCCGCTGCCTTTCTTTACCAGGATGAAGCGGAATTGGTTGAAAGACAGCGTTTTTAAAATCTGCAAAAAAAGACAGTTTCTCAATTTTTTTTGGTTCAACAATCGCAAATAATTCTTTTAAAACCTCAGTGGCAAACTGATATTTTGTTAATTTAATAATTTTTTTCAAAAGATCGTTATAGTAAAAAATGGTCATAATTCCTTGGGGAGAAAATTTTTTTTGACAAGAATAATGAGTCAAACCAAAAGAAGAAGCTTTTTTACAAAAAAAACAAACTTCTTTCTCAACATAAACCAATTTTTTTTGACATTTAGGGCAAATATAGGCGCCCAAATAAGAACAACCAACACAAATTTTAGGAAACAAAAAATCCTTTAAAGACATAATTCTAACAACGATTATAACAGCCTAAAAAATCTTTTTTTGTTCAAAAAATTTTGGGAAGATGAAAATTTTTTTTGAAATTTTAAGTTTTTGAGGCAATGATATATTTTGATTATATTTAGACCTCTTGCAATACTACTAATAGTGTTTTAAATTTTATTTTGGCACTAAATAAATAAAAAATATGTATTGCCTATTTTGCCAAAATAAAGAGACTGAGGTTATTGAGACGCGCTTATCTGAAGATAGAACAGTCATAAGAAGAAGAAGGCGGTGTCTTGCCTGTGATAAGCGGTTTACCACTTATGAGAGGATGGAAGAACTACCAATTTTAGTGATTAAACGCGATGGTCGGCGGGAAAGATTTATTCGGGAAAAACTAAGAGAAGGTTTGATTAAAGCTTGTGAGAAAACTGATGTTTCTGCTGAGCAAATCGAAAAAATTGTTTCTCAGGTTGAGGCGGAATTAAAACAAAAAGAAAGCAATGAGGTAGAAAGTAAAGTCATTGGTAATTTGGTGGCAAAAAATTTAAAAAAATTAAATAAAGTAGCCTATATTCGCTTCGCCGCGGTTTTTAAACGGTTTGTTGACATTGAAGACTTTGAAAATGAGTTGAAAAAATTATTATAAATTGATTGAATTTTAATTCTATGGAACTTTCCGGTGTTTCCCAAAAAGTCTTCTTAGATCGATATGCTTTAAAAGATAAACAAGGTAATCCCATTGAAAAAAAACCGGAAGAGATGTGGCGTCGGATTGCCAAAGCCGTTTCTTCAGTTGAGAAAAAAGAAAATCAAAAAAAATGGGAAAAAGAGTTTTTTTGGGCAATGAAAGATTTTAAATATGTGCCGGGTGGCCGGATTTTGGCTGGGGCGGGCACAGGGTTTGCTGTCACGTTCTACAACTGTTTTGTTATTCCTTCACCCAAAGATTCACGAGATGGAATTTTGGAGACTTTAAAACAAATGGTTGAGATAATGGCCCGGGGTGGGGGCGTGGGAATTAATCTTTCTTCCCTTCGCCCAAGAGGGGCAAGAGTAAAAAAAGTCAATGGTTTTTCTTCTGGTCCAGTTAACTGGGCAGAGCTTTTTTCGGTGGCCACCAAAGACATTATCCAACAAGGAGGTTCAAGACGTGGGGCTTTGATGCTTATGCTTTGGGATTGGCATCCGGATGTTGAAGAGTTTATTACCGTAAAGCAAGATTTATCACGCATAAACGGCGCCAACCTTTCAGTTTGTGTTTCTGATAAATTTATGGAGGCGGTGGAAAAAGATGCCGATTGGCAACTTCTTTTCCCAAATTTAGATGATAAAGATTATGATGAAAAATGGAATGGTGATTTGGTTGAGTGGCAAAGAATGGGTAAAAAAGTCAAAGTCTACAAAACATTAAAAGCAAGAAAGATTTGGGATCTTATTGCTCAAGCCGCCTGGCGCTCAGCCGAGCCGGGAGTGGTTTTTATGGAGCGGTACAATAAGCTTTATAACAATTGGTACTGGAATAGGATAAACTGTGTTAATCCTTGCGGTGAAGAAGGTTTGCCCCCTTGGGGAGTATGCAATTTAGGCTCAATCAATCTTTCTGCTTTAGTTAAAGGTGATGGGATTGATAAAAAAGCCCGATTTGATTTTAAAACCTTAAAAAAGATTGTTGCTTTGACTGTCCGTTTTCAAGACAATGTGGTTGATATGGATCCATATGTTTTCCCAGGAATTAGAAAAACTCAACTTGAGGGAGAGCGCCGGATTGGTCTTGGAACGATGGGATTGGGTGACGCCTTAATCAAACTTCATCTTCGCTATGGTTCAAAAGAATCGTTAAAATTTATCGACAAAGTTTATCGAATGATTCGTGATGTGGCTTATGAAGTATCGGCAGAAATCTCCAAAGAAAAAGGGGCTTTTCCTAAATTTGATAAAGATCTTTATCTTAAAGGCGAATTTATAAAACAACTACCAACACCAATAAAAGAAAAAATTAAAAAATATGGGATAAGAAACTCGCTTTTACTGATGCAGGCGCCAACTGGGTCAACCTCTTTGATGGCCAATACTACCTCAGGCATTGAGCCGGTTTATGAATTTGAGTTTATAAGAAAAGATCGACTTGGAACCCATATTATTCGCCATCATCTTTATGAAAAATGGTATCAAAAATATGAAAAAGAAATTAAGGAAGGAAAAATTAAAAAACCAGCGTGGTTTGTTTCCGCCAATGAACTTACTCCCGAAGACCATGTTTATGTTCAAGCAACAATTCAAAAATATGTTGATGCCTCAATCTCAAAAACCGTCAACGCCCCCAAAACCCATACGGTTGAGGATGTAAAAAAACTTTATACTTTAGCCTATAAATTAGGCTGCAAAGGAATTACTTACTTTAGAGAGGGATCAAGACAAGGAGTTTTGGAAAGAAAAACAGAAGAAAAAAAAGAACAAGCCAAAGCCCCAAATTATATTGTAAAACCCCGACCGATGGTGATTCATGGTTCAACCTATCGAATCAATACGCCCGTTGGTGTGGCTTTTATTACGATAAATACCAATGGTGGTAATCCGCCCGAGCCTTTGGAGGTTTTTGTTAATGTTGGTAAAGCGGGGACTGATGTTTATGCTATAGCTGAAGGGTTAGGTCGGATGATTTCTACGGCTTTGCGTTTTTCCTCCCATCTTCCGGTTGAGGTAAGAGTAAGAGAGATTATTAATCAATTAAAAGATATTGGAGGTGCTAAAAGTTATGGTTTTGGGAAAGACAAAATAAGAAGTCTTCCTGATGCGGTGGCCAAGGTTTTGGCAATGTATTACCAAATTAACTTAAACGGTAATGAACAATTAAAAAAAGATGAAAAACCAAAACTAGTAGAAAACATCATCCAACCTAGTCTTAACACTTTTTCCTTAAATGAAGAAAAAATCTTTGATATCTGTCCGACTTGTGGTGAAGCCTCGTTTGTTCATGAAGAAGGATGTAAAAAATGTTATTCGTGTGGGTATAGTGAGTGTGGATAAGAATGTAAAATTCAAAATTCAAATCTCAAAATAAAAATTAAAAATTAAAAATTAAAATCATTTTGAATTTTGGATTGTCATTTTGAGACTTGAGATTTAAATTTTAAATTTTATTAACGTTATATTAAAAATAGAAAAAAATGTCAATTACTACTAAAACCGGTGATTTAGGAGAAACATCAGTTTTTTTTGGAAAAAGAGTCAAAAAGTTTGATCCACAGATTGAGGCTTTGGGACAACTTGATGAGCTTTCAGCTTTTTTGGGACTGATGGTTAATTATCTTAAAAAGGATGAAGAAATCAATCTTTTTTTAGAAATTCAAAAAAAACTTTATCAGATAAATTCGTTGTTATCAGAAGCAAAAATAAAAGAAAAAGAGAATATAGAAGCGCTTAAACAGCATCTTAAAAAAATTGAACAAGAAATTGATTTTTTATCAAAAAATCTTCCTAAATTAAATCGTTTTATTTTACCATCAGGCGATAAAACCGCTTCTTTTTTAAATTATTTACGAACTGTCTGTAGAAGGGTTGAGCGGCGGGTGGTTTTTTTTCTTTATCAAAAAAACTGGCAAAAAAAATATCAAGTAATTATTCAATACTTAAATCGTCTTTCTGATTTCTTTTTTTTTCTTTCACGAAAATATCAAAAAAAAGAGATAATTTTGGAGTAAAACTTTTATAATAAAATTTATATGATCCAAAAAAACTACACCCCTATAGATGACTTAATTAAAAAATGGCAGCAAAATGAGGTGGTTTCTTTACCCAGTAAAGAAGCAGAGCCGATTCCTAAAAAAGAGATTGAGTTTAAAGAAGTAAAGGAAAAAGAAGTTGAAGAGGAGGCAAGACCTCATCTTATAAAAAGAGAAGAAACCATCAAATTACCACCAGATATTCAAAAACTGGGATTAAAACCAATTCCCACAACCGACTTTCCCCAGTATCAAAATATAAAACTTCCCTTAAGTGATGATAAAATTATTGTTGGTCTTCATGTACCAATTTCCTCATCTTTACGGTGGCTGGCAACTTTGGCTTTATATCTTCTTCAGCGGGCACATCTTTCTTTAAAAGTCATTCATGGTCGAGTAGTTAGGGTACTGAGACGATAAAAAGATTTTATTATCCGATGACTTCTTATCTATTTAAAAATCAGGTTAAAAATCCTCTTGACAGAAGTTTTAAAAATGTTTATTATTTGTGGATAAGTTATCCACATTTTATAAACATATGCTTGAGGAGCTTTGGCAAAATTTAATTTCCTTTTATCATAAACCAGAAAAAGAAAATCTACCAGTTATTTATTCCATCCTTCAACAAACAAAACTTATAGAAATTTCCGAAGAAGAAGCAGTAGTTGCCTGCGAAAATAATGGTGCCCGTTTCTTTCTTGAAAAAAAGACAAAAGAACTTGAGGAAAAACTTTTTTTTCTTACTAAAAAAAGGTTGAAAATTCGGTTTGTCCTTCTTGAAAAAAAAACAAAAAAAACCCCACCCCTTCTTTCCTATCAACCAACAATAGAAACTCTTTTCGAAAACGCTCATCTTCCTTTAAAATACAGCTTTGAAAACTTTGCTGTTTCTTCAACCAATCAAGTGGCTTTTGCCGCCGCCCAAGCGGTTGTTGCCAATCCTGGCAAAAACTACAACCCGCTTTTTATCTATGGGGGAGTAGGGGTGGGAAAGACTCATTTAGCCTCAGCCACTGGGAGAAAAATCTTAGAAAACAATCCCAAAAAAAAGGTTCTTTTTTGTCCAGGTGATCTTTTTATCAATGAACTGATTGAGTCGATTCAAGAAAAAACCACCCAAAAATTTCGCCGAAAATACCGGCTTTTAGATGTTTTGATTATTGATGATATTCAGTTTATCGCCGGAAAAGAAAGGGTTCAAGAGGAGTTTTTTCATACCTTCAACAGTATTGTTTCTGCCGGTGGTCAAATCATTCTTACCTCAGATCGGCCACCAAATGAAATAAAAAAACTAGAAGAAAGACTTAGGTCACGCTTTCTTGGTGGATTGACCGTTGATATTCAACCACCCGATTTTGAACTAAGAACCGCTATTCTTTTAATTAAAGCCAAAGAAAAAGGAATTTTTTTAGATATTGAGGCAGCAAAAATTATTGCCGAAAGAGTGGTTGACTGCCGGGCACTTGAGGGAACGCTTCTTACTATTTTTGCTAATTTTTTTGTCAAAGAAAAAAAAGAAAAAATCGATCTTGAGGTGGTGGAAAAATATTTTTCCTCACAAACAAAAAACAATCAAAAAAAAGTCACCGTTGATGATGTTTTAAAAACCATCTGTTCTTTTTATAACATAAAGTTAAGTCAGCTAAAAAGTGATAGCCGGATTTCAAATTTTGTTTTTCCAAGGCAGGTGGCAATGTATATTTTGCGGGAGTATTTAAAAATGAAACAAGAAGAAATCGCTTATGTTTTAAAAAGAAAAGATCATACCACCATTATTCATGGGGTGGAAAAAGTTCGACAACTTCTTCTAAAAAACCCATTAATTAAAGAAGAGATAGATAAAATAATCCAAAATCTTAATCTATCAACATAAAATCCACCTTTTTTCAACAAAGGTTTATTTTTTTATTATCTTTCTCTTGCTTTTTTTTCGTTTTTTTTATACACTTATACACATCTTTTACTATTACTATTTTAAAAAAACTAATATGATTGTAAAAAAAGATGACTTTTTAAAAAATTTAAAACTAGCTTCTCGATTTACCGCATCACGTCTTTCTTCCAATGTTTTGCTTTCAGGTGTATATCTTAAAAAAGAAAAAAAAATTCTTCATTTTTATGCGACTAATCTTAATTTTTATTTTCATTCCACTTTAGAAGTAAAAGATGAAAAAAACTTTGACTTAGTAGTCGAACCCAAAAACATAATTGACTTTCTTTCTTATTTAAATAAAAACGATTTTAATCTTTTAATTGAAGATAAAAAAATCATTATCAAAGCGGAAAAAAACCAAGGCGAATTTCCCCTTTTTCAAAAAGAGGATTTCCCCCTTCCGCCAAAGATTAATGAAAAACAACAGGAGATAAAAAAAGAGATTTTGGAAAAAAATTTACCCCTTGTCTTTTTTGCCTGTGCTTTTGATGAGAGTCGGCCAGTTTTAACCGGAGTGAATTTTTTTTCCGAGGATGGGAAAATGTTGTTGGTTGGTACCGATGGTTTTCGGCTTTCTCTACTTAAATTGGAAAAAGAAATTGATCTTCCCAACATGATTGTTTCCGCTTCGTTTTTGCGTGAGGTTTTGGGTTTGCTAACCAAAGAGGAAAAAACCTTTTTTTCTTATTCTAAAGATGAAAAGGCGGTTTATTTTAAAATTGATAACGTTGAGCTTTATAGTAGGATAATTGAGGGAGAGTATCCCCCGTTTGAAAAGGTGATTCCCACTCAAGAAGGAAAAACAAAGATAGTGGTTGAAAAAGAGAGTTTTTTACAAAATCTTAAGTTAATTAGTGTTTTTAGTCGCGAACTTTCCAATATTGTTATTTTAGATGTAAAAAAAGACGGAGTTTACCTTCGACCAAAAACCGAGGAAGAAACAACCAAAAACCAAGCCTTTTTAGAGGCTGAGATGAAAGGAGAAGAGATTAAGGTTGCCTTTAATATAAAATTTTTAATTGAGTTTTTAAACCATGCTTTGGGAGAAAAAGTTGCGGTTGAGATTTTGCAACCTGATGCGCCGGTTTCTTTTAAAGATGAGGAGAAAGAAAATTTTCTTCACATTATCATGCCGGTAAGAATTTCTTAAAAAAAGTAACTTTATTATGGAAAAATATGTTTTAGATACCAACATCTTTTTTAATATTTCTTCTGATTTAAATTTAGGAAAAAAAACCGAAGAGGTAATTGTTAAACTAACTACCTTTATAAAAAGATTAAAAAAAGAAAAAAAAGCCGAGTTTTTTATGCCTCCATCGATTGTTGATGAGTTTTTAAGTTTTTTTGAAGATAAATATAAGCCTTTTTTAACTGATTTTTTAAGTTTAATTAATGTGAAAAATCCCACCATTGACAATGTTTTTTTTCCCGCACGCGTTTTTTATCTTTTAGTTGATGAGGTACGAAAAAGAGCCTATCGGGGATTAAACATTGGTGAGGAAGAGATAAAAAATGCGGCAAAAAAATTTTTATCGATAAAACAAGAACTTTCAAAAAAAGAATTTGAGCTTAGCGTGGGTGAAATAATTAAAAAGTTTCGCCTTCGTTATCGTCAGGCAACCCGATTTGGATTTTTAGATAGTACGGCTGATTTGGATTTAATTGTTTTAACTAAAGAAATCGATGGATTTTTAGTCTCAACTGATGAGGGAGTATTGTTGTGGGGTAAGACTTTTGGGGTAAAGATTATGTCGGCCTTAGGCTTTCGGAGGCGACTGGAGCATCTTTTTGAGTAATTGTTTCCTCCTCTTCTTCGGGTAAAAGACTTAAGAAAAAATCGGCGATTTTGTCGGTTAAGGTTTTTTTAGGTTTTTCTTGATAGATAAGATGTTGGGTAAGAATGGAGAAAACTTTTTCTTTAACTTCGTTGTTGGGAAGAACCAAATAAAAATGATAAAAAAAGGGTGGTTGGCTAACAATAGTTAAGGTATCAAAACCAAAACGCCGACCAAAATAAAAGTGGGATAAGTTTTCCCAAGAAGCAATTACTCCGGCCGATTCGATGCCAAAGGTGGTAATTTTGTTTTCTACCTCAGGTGGTGGGGTAATCGTTAAAGTATAAAAAAGAAAAAGAATTGACCAGATTGGAAGAAGAATAATTTTATCACCAAAAAAAAAGATAATCAAAGACAAAAGAAGAGAAAGAGCCACATAAAAACGCAAAATTATTTTTGACCTTTTTTTGTAAGGGCGAAGAGGCGCCTTCCACGAATAGATAACCTGCGGATTTTTAAACATATAATTTTATTTTCCAATGTTTTTTTGAAAATGTCAAATTGATAAATTTTTCAGTATAATCGTTTTATGACCTTAACCGAGCTTTCTTATTACAGCCGAAAAATTTTTCCATTAGCTATTATTGGTTTTTTGCTTTTTTTAATTTTTTTCTATTTAATAAAGCTTTTTATTCTACTTTACACTCCACCACCAAAGCCAACTATTTTTTATAATCCTATTTTTCAAAAAATTTCAAGACCCAAAGTAATTGAATTAAGTAGCACATCAGGGATAAATTTTGTCTTGGATACGATTGAGGGGCATCCCAAAACCGCTACTTTAGCGGCAAAGGTTTTTTTTCTTCCCAAACCGGTAAGTCGCTTAAATTACAAAACAACCATCTATCTTATGGCAAAAAACTTTGGTTTTGATACGGAAAAAACCAAACACAAACTTAAAGAAAACTTAGCTATTTTTTCTGATGAGGAAAAAAAACTAGAGATTGATATTACAAACTATAACTTTTTTTTTGACTATCAATTTGACACCAAGGCCGATATTTTTGAAAACACAATTGTTCCTTCAAAAAAAGAAATCGAAAATAGGGCCGTTGAGTTTTTAAAAACAGTCAATCTCTACCCTGAGGAGTTGGCTAAAGGAAAAATTAGTATTTTTTATTTTTATTATCAAAAAGATCTAAACACTTTTTCCAAAGTTGATGATGTTAATCAAGCCAATGTGGTTGAGGTCGATTTTCTAAGAGATGATATTGATGATTATCCGGTAATTTCCCCAAAGTTTCCCAACAGCCACAACTTTGTTTTAATGACTTTTTATCAAGATGATTATAAAGTCCTTCGAGCCCAAATTAAGTTTTTTGAAAAATTCGAAGGTGAGGTGGGAATTTATCCTCTAAAAAGTGGTGACTTAGCCTGGGAAGAGTTGACTAAAGGAAAAGGAATAGTTTTATCTAATCCCAAAGATAAAAAAGAAGTGGTAATCAAACAAATGAATTTGGCCTATTTAGATCCAGACTTTTATCAACCCTATCTTCAACCGGTTTATCTTTTTATCGGTGAAGATAATTTTTCCGCTTTTGTTCCTGCCGTTTCTTTTGACTATCTTATTGACTAGTCCTTTTTGTTAATCTAAAAACACCCAATAAACCAAAAATCGATGGTAAAAGAAAGATGTTTAAGTACTTAAACAAATCTTTTTGATTCTCCGACAACTCTGGTAAAGGATAGAATAAAACCAACCTTTGTCTTATTCCTGATAAAGCCCCTTTTGCTACCAAATTATTTAAGAGGTTTAAGACAAACTCTAAGTTATCATTGGTACGCGAAAGATAGCCTTCTTGGATAAAACGGGAGGAGGGGATAACCACAATTTCTCCCTGATTTTTGTTTTTCGCATAAGAAGATGTAATAAATTGTTTTAAGTCTTTTGGGTTTGGTTCAGGAATACTTTGCGGATCTAAAATAAAGTTTTCCTTTTGTTCCCAGGATTTTTTTGAGGTAAAAACTAAAGGCAAAGCTTTATTTTTATCTTTTATTTCTATCTCCGATACCCAAGGAAACAAAAGTTGTTGAATATTGGAAAAAAACGGTTGATTTTGGCTAAAAACACTTGTTTTTATCCAAAAAGGATAAGGGGTAATGAATTGAAAAAGCTGATTACCAAAGTTTACTAATTCCGATGATGAAGAAAGAAGAAGATTTTTTTTAACCTCAATGCCAAAATCGGCAAAAACAGAAAAAAGATTGTGTTTGGCGGAGACAACCTGAAGATTGTCTTTTACCCAAACGCCATCAACAAAAAAAAGACCTTTTCCTCCTTTTTGAAGATATTTTTTTATGGCGCCAATTTCTTGACTATCATATTCTTTTTGATTGTTGTCAAAGACAATAACTGCTTTGTAGATTTTATCAATTTCTTTGGTGGCCGAACTACTTGAAACATCGATAAAGTCTAAAACAAACTGTTGTTTTGCGGCATTTTTAAAACTTAAAAGATCATCTTCTTGAGGGTTGAATTTTTCTTCTTTTCCCAAAATGGCAATTTTTTCCACCTTTTTTTTTGTCATTTTGAAAATTTGGGAGGTTAAGTTGTATTCTAAATCTTCTAAATTGGTCACTTGTGGAAGAATCTCTTTTTTTGTTCCATACGATAAAACCAAACCAAAATAGATCGATGAGACTTGGTATTTGTTTTGCTGAAGTTCGGAAAACTGAAGAGTGGGTAAACCAGCTTCTTGGGCTTGGTTTTTGGCGCTTTCGTCTTTTTTTGGATCCAAAACTTTAACAATAATTTTACCTTTACCCTCCTTTTGATATTCTTTTAAAAAGTCTAAAATCTCGTTTTTTAAAGGTAAAAGACGAACTGGTAAATCCGATGAGACGAAAAACTTGATATTTAAAACATCATCTAAGTTTTTAATAATTTTTTTAGTTGAAGGAGAAAGAGAATAGGCTTTACCAAAGGAAAGGTCGATTTTAAAAGAAAAAAAAGAAACCACATAATTGGCCAAAATAAACACCAAAAAAGAAAGAACAACAATCACCCATTTTTCTACTTTTTCCAATTTAAAAATTTTGGCAAAAGTCATCTTATTTTCTTTTTTCAAGTTCTAAAACTGTTAAAAATAAAAATAAAAAGGTAAAAGAAAAAAAATAAAACAAAGAGCGAAAATCTAAAATCCCTTTGACAAAGTTTTGAAAATGATAAAGAGGGGAAAGCGGGATAAAAAACTCTTGTAAATTTTTGGGAAGTAAAGAAGCAAGAAAGTCACTGCCTAAAAGCAAAATAAAAAAAAGGCAAACCACCGATGATAAAAAGGCGATCACTTGATTTTTCGTTTGCGATGAAAAAAATAAAGACAAAGAAGAAAAAGACGCTCCCAAAAACAAAGCCCCCAAATAAGAAACCAAAACCTCAGGAAGATAAATTTTGGTTAAAAAAAACAAAGATAAAGGAAGACTTAAGGTTAAAGACAACGCTATAAAAAAAAGAATAAGATTGGCTAAAAACTTCGCCAAAACAATTTGAGTTTCTTGATAGGGGAGGGTAAGAAGAACTTCAATGGTATTTGTCCTTTTTTCTTCAGAAAAAGAACGCATCGCTTGGCCCGGGATAAAGATTAATAAAAACCAGGGAAGAAGAAGAAAAAAAGGACGAAGCGAGGCCGAACCGGTTATAAAAAGGTCTTTTACAAAAAAAAAGTTGGCAAAAATGCCAAAAAGAATGGTTATGATATAACCTAAAGGGGTATTAAGATAAGAACTTAATTCTTTTTTAATTAAATTTTTCATGACAATTGTTTTTAGAAATTTTAATTTTTTACTTTTTTCTTAAATAGCTTTTCCACCCCACCTTTTTCTTTTGGTTTTTTGCCATCGTAAACAATTTGACCGTTTTGGATAATTATTAGCCGATTAGCCACTTTTTCTGCCTCTGAAAGAATATGGGTGGAAAAGATAATTGTTTTTTTTTGGCCAAGTTTTTTGATTAGGTTTCTTATTTTTTCCTGTTCTAAAGGATCAAGGCCCGAGGTTGGTTCATCGAGGATAAGGTATTTAGGATTTCCAAATAACGAAGCGGCTAAACCAACTCTTTGTTTAAAACCAAAAGAAAGTTCTTCAATTTTTTTATTAAAAACCGAAGAAAGCCCAACTTCTTTGGCAATATTTTGCCAGTTTTTTTCGTTTTTTGCCAAAGCAATAAAATCAAGATACTCAAAAACCTTCATCTCTTGGTATAAAGGATTACTCTCTGGCAGATATCCCACTTGTTTTAAAACCGCAACTCTTTGTTCTACCGGATCAAGACCGCAAACGGATATTTTTCCAGAATTAGGTTTTAAATAACCTAAAATTAAGCGCATGGTAGTTGTTTTTCCTGCCCCATTTGGACCCAAAAAACCAATGATTTCTCCCTCTCTTGTTTTAAAAGAAATATTATCAACTGCTTTTTTTTGACCAAAAAATTTAGAAACAGAAGAAAGTATTATCATAAGTTTTTTATGAATAAAAAAATATAACAAAAAAGAAGATAAAATACAAGATAGAAAAAATTATTTTAGCATTCTTCACATTCTTCTTTATCTTGACATTGACATTGACAAGATGAATTTATTTTATCAAAATTTTTTTCAATTACTTCCCAATCTAAATTCTCAAAAAAAGCATCAATATATGAAGCGCGATTGACACTATAGTCAATGAAATAAGCATGTTCATAGGTATCTAAGGCTAAAATCGGTTTAGCATACCAGACTGGAAAAGTATTTTGAGCATCACCCAAATAATTAAAAAGTCGCTTTTCTTTTTCATTCCAAGCAGTCCAGACCCAACCACGGGCAGCCATACCAGTTGCTTTTAAATCTTTTTTATAATTTTCAAAAGAGCCAAAGTCTTTTTCAATTTGTTTTAGCAAATTAGACGATGGTTTTCCCCCTTTTCCTCCCAAATGACCAAAATATATTTCATGATTAATCACTCCTCCCCAAGCAAAAGAAAGCTCAGTCTTAAGCTCACGAATCATTGAGTAAACTTGATTGGCTTTTGAGTAATCATCATCGGTTAATGAGGCCAACTTTTCTTGGATTTCATTGTATTTGTTAACATAGCCTTGATAAAGTTTTAGATGTTCCTCAACGGTTTTTTTAGAAATGCCTTTCATTTGAAAAATTTTTGATGAAAATTTTTTTGGAGAAATTTTGTTGACTTTCATAAGCTAACTATTATAAAATTAGTAATAGTTAAATTAAAACAAAAGTTTAATAATTTGTCAAGAATAAAAAGGTTCTATTTAAAAATTGGTTGATTTAATATATAAGTAAATAAGACCGATAGCATTGCTTTTAAGATAAAAACCTCCTTGTTTTTAAAACCAAACGAAATTCTTTTTATTAATTTCAATTTATTATT
>Ga0308407_1001030_pt1 | contig 16659 bp, 18 predicted proteins | sample HotsprSampleMSe2_FD_203476 | JGI IMG/M metagenome (GOLD analysis project Ga0308407, IMG submission 203476) | Hot spring phototrophic mat microbial communities from Mushroom Spring, Yellowstone National Park, Wyoming, United States - 20060911_MSe2 ...
TCTTGTAGAGATATTTTCGTCTTTCGTTGATCGTCATTGGCTCTGTTTCGACCATGATTAGCTCCAGTAACTTTTTCTTTTGAGCTAACCATCTTACTACGGTAACATTTTAGTTGAGCTAATGCGAGGGGCTTGTGCGGTATAATTCCCGCCGTGAAAACCCTTGAACTGCAACTCCACCGCGAATGGGCGCCGGCCCTGCAGGAAGAATGGAACGCCCTGCTGGCCGAAAGCCCCTCGCACTGTCCCTTCCTGCGCTTTGAGTATCTGGATATCTGGTGGCGGCGGCGCGGCGGCGGTGAATGGCCGCCCGAATCGCAGCTGGCGCTGATCACCGCCCGCCAGGATGACCGCCTGCTGGGCATTGCCCCGCTGTTCTGGACGCCGCAGCACCGCGGCGAGCCGGCTTTGCTGTTTTTGGGCAGCATCGAAATCTCCGATTATCTCGATTTCATCGCCCGCCCCGCAGACCTGCCGGCCTTTTTAGACGCGCTGCTGCCCGCCCTGCAGGAACTGCGCAGCGACTTGCCCTTTACAGCCCTGGATTTGTACAACTTACCGCAAGAATCCCCCACCTTCGATGTGCTGGAAGCGGCGGCAGCCCGGCACGGCTGGACTTTTGAAAAGGAATTCTGCCAGCCGTGTCCCAGCATTCCCCTGCCGTCGGATTGGGAAACCTACCTGGCCGGCCTGGACAAAAAGCAGCGCCATGAAATCCGCCGCAAGTTGCGCCGCGCCGAAAGCCTCGAGCCGCCGGCGCGCTGGTACATGGTCACAGAGCGCACTGCGCTGGATGCCGAAATAGAGGCCCTGTTTGCCCTGATGGAACAGGACGACGAAAAACGCGCTTTCCTCACACCGGCGATGCGCGAAACCATGCGCGAGATGATTGGCTGCTCCTTTGATCTGGGCTGCCTGCGGCTGGCTTTTCTGGAAGTCGGCGGCGAGAAGGCGGCTGCCTATCTGGCGTTCGATTATTTACAGCAATTGTGGATTTACAACTCCGGCTTCGACCGGCGTTTCAACGACTACTCGCCCGGGTGGGTGCTGCTCTCTTACCTGATCCAGTGGGCAATCGAAAACCGCTACCGCGAATTCGACTTCATGCGCGGCGGCGAGGATTACAAATACCGCTTTGGCGCCCGTCAACGCTGTGTGATGCGCGTGCGCCTGCAACCACCTGCCGCATGACCGCTACCGACGAGATTCTCAACGCCCTGCGCAAGGTGATTGATCCCGAAATCGGGCGCAACATTGTTGAACTGGGCATGGTACGCGACCTGACCCTGCACGAGGACGGACGCCTGTCCTTTAGCCTGGCGCTGACCGTGCCAACCTGCCCGATGAAAGATCAAATGGCCTTCAATGCCCGCCAGATTCTGCGCGCTTTGGGGTTTGAACAGGTGGAAATCACTTTCGGCGCAATGACCGATGAAGAACGGCGCGCGGTGATGGCCAGCGCTGCCCCGCAGTTGCCCAAACTCAATGCCTTCAATCAAGTCCGGCGGGTGATTGCGGTGATGAGCGGCAAGGGCGGGGTGGGCAAATCCTCGCTGACCGCGCTGCTGGCGGTGGAGTTAACCCGCCGCGGCTGGAAGGTTGGGATACTGGATGCCGACCTGACCGGCCCGAGCATCCCGCACTTTTTTGGGCTGCCGGCGGGTGGCTTGCGCGGCAGCGAGCAGGGTATTTTACCCGCGGCTACCCGTCAGGGCATTCGGGTGGTATCCACCAATCTGCTGCTGCCGGAAGCCGATCAGCCGGTGGTGTGGCGCGGCGCTTTGATTTCAGCCACCATTCAGCAATTCTGGACACAGGTGCTGTGGGGCAAACTGGATGCCCTGCTGGTGGATTTGCCGCCCGGCACTTCGGATGCAGCCCTGACCGTGCTGCGCACCCTGCCGGTCAACGGTGTAGTGCTGGTAACCGCCCCGCAGGGGCTTTCGGCGCTGGTGGTGCGCAAAGCCGTGCACATGCTGCAAACCCTCAACATTCCGATTTTGGGCGTGGTGGAAAATTACAGTTACTTCCGCTGTCCGGCGGATGGGGGCGAATACGCCGTGTTTGGCGCCAGCCATGCGCAGGAAATTTGTGAAGCCGCCGGAGCGCCTCTCCTGGCGCGCCTGCCGATCAACCCGCAGGTGACCGAGTTGTGCGACAGCGGACGTGCCGGTGAGGTGATCCTTCCGGAACTGACCCCGCTGGTCGAGCGCATTCAGCAGGTCGAAGCCGTTCAGACTGCACCCCTCAAAGGTTAAGCCGTCAGCATCACCAGCAGAATGCCGGCGCTCAGCAGCCCGAACAAAACGGCTGCCAGGCCGTTCAGCCCGGCCTGCAGGGCAAAATACAGACCAAAGGGGGTCAAAATCAGCACGGCCAGCGCCAGCAGGGAAAGATACAGCCGCTTCTGGCGGTGATTGGGTTGGGCGTTCATGGGTGGAATTGTACCTCACAATGTTCTTTCCTTTTCAACTCTCCTCTACCCGTAACTTCTAAGTGGGAAATACGACTATCTGGGTAGATAAACACAAATTTTCTTGAGGAGAATTCAACCATGAACCAGAAATCGAGTCACTTAATCGGAAAATGGATCGCTCTGGCAGTCTTTATCCTGCTGGGGCTGACCGCCTGCGCACCGGCTACGGCGGATGCCGCCAATACCCCGCTGGCAGCCGCGCCGCTCAATAATGCCGAGTCTGCATCGTTTGAAACGCGCCTGGTGCGCATCGAACTCAACGGCACGCTGGAGCAGATCAGCGAGCAGACGGCAGTGGTGGACGGGCAGACTTTTCGACTGGATGGGCAGTCGGTGGTGGTTTCCGCGCTCAAACCGGGTGATCGCGTGCAGGTCAAAGCGGTGCTGCTGCCCGACAATTCGCTGTATGCTCAATCCGTCAAACTGTATCTCTCAGCCTCTTCCAGCAGCAGTTTCAAGTTCTATGGTTTTGTAGAAGAAACCGGAACGGAAAGCTGGCGGATTTCTTCCATCATCGTTCAGGTGGCACCCGCCACGACAATTTCTGCCGGTACTGGCATGGGCAGTTTTGTCGAGGTGGAGGGACGAATTCTCAACGGTCAACTGCTGGCGGACAAGATTGCACTCGAAGATTCGCCCAAAACCGGTAAAACCGTCACTCCCGGCGTGCCGGGCAGCGGTGAGGTGGAGTTCTTCGGCAAGATCGAGTCCATTCAAAACGGCGTGTACGGGATTGGTGGACGCACCGTGCGCACTGCGGCTGGCACGGAAATCAAAGGCGCGCTGGCGGTGGGGATGATGGTCAAAGTCCATGCCACCCTGCAAGCTGACGGCACCTATCTGGCGCGCGAGATCGAAGCGGCCCGGGGTGATGATGCCAGTTCAACCGCCACTCCCGGTGTTCCGGGCAGCGGTGAGGTGGAATTCTTTGGCAAGATCGAGTCCATTCAAAACGGCGTGTATGTGATTGGTGGGCGCACGGTGCGCACCGCGCCGCAAACCGAAATCAAAGGCGCGCTGGCGGTGGGGATGATGGTCAAAGTCCATGCCACCCTGCAGGCTGACGGCACCTATCTGGCGCGCGAGATCGAATTGTCGAATGGGGATGATAACAGCGGTAGTGATGACAACTCCGGTAAGGGCAGTGATGACAACTCCGGTAAGGGCGGTGATGACAACTCCGGTAAGGGCGGTGATGACGATGGCAAAGGAGACTATGATTACGGCAAAGGAAAGGGCAAGTGAGTAATTTTTGCCTGTGGATGGGTGCGATTGTCCTGGTTGCCGGGTGTGCTTCCCCTTACACCCGGCAGCACCCTTTTCGCAGGGGCTGGAAGTATAATATCTGTGTTGCAGAAAAAACATTTATGACCGCAACCCCGTCACCCGTTCAAAACCGGCAGGCACAAGAGGCTGCCGAACTGCTCCAGCGGGCAAAACAGTTTGAGCCGCAGGCGCTGACAGCCATTCACGATGCGCTTTATCCGCAGGTCTTTCGGTATGTTTCCTACCGGGTGGATGACCCGCATACCTGTGAGGATATTACTGCCGAAGTATTCCTGCGTTTGCTGAAAGCTCTCAAAAAAGAAGACCTGACCATTGACAATCTGCGCGCGTGGCTGCTGGGCACGGCTCATCATCTGGTGCAGGATTATTACCGCAAGTCCTATCGCCACCCTACCACCGGGCTTGAACAACAGGAAAACCTGCCGAACGGCCGCGATCCGGCGGAGCAAGCCGAGCAAAATGCAGCCCGCCATCAAATTCGCCGGGCTCTTTTGCAGTTAACCGATGACCAGCAGCATGTGCTGGCGCTGCGCTTTTCTCAGGAATTATCCGTGCAGGAAACCGCCAGGGTGATGAAAAAATCGGTCGAAGCCGTGAAAGTATTACAGTTTCGAGCGCTGGCAGCCTTACGCCGCCAGTTGGAAGGGAGCCGGTAAGCCATGAAGCCTGCCGTAACCGCTCAATTACTGGAAGAATGTTTGCAAAGAATGCAAATGGGGGAAACACTGGAGAGAATTCTGGCGGACTACCCCGAGCAGGCAGAAGAACTGCGCCTGCTTTTGGAAGGTGCCCGTCTGGCTCAGGCCAATGCCCTCTACCTGCCGCCCACCAGCGGGCAGCAGCGCAGCCGGGCCCAATTTCTGGAGGAGGCTGCCCGTCAGGCTCGCTCACAGCCAAAATTTGCTTTTCCGCAGCTGCGTTTTGCCTCGCTGCTGCTCTCAGCAGTGATTCTGATGCTGGTGGGGGGGTTTACCCTCACGCTGGCTTCCGGCCGTTCGCTGCCCGGTCAGCCGTTGTACGGCGTCAAACGCTCGGTGGAGCAGGCGCAGCTGGCGTTGAGCGGCGATGCTCTCGCACGCATCCGCTTGGAAGATACCTTTGACCAGCGGCGGGCAGAAGAAGTGCGCCAGTTGATTCTTTCCGGCAAAGAACAGCCGGTCGAATTCAGCGGTTTTCTCACCCGGCGCATTCAAGACGGCTCCAATCAATGGTCAGCCGGCGGTATTGACTTCACCCTCAGCGGTGATTTGCAGCGTTCTGCCGGCTCAATGGGCGGCGCTTATGTGGATATCCGCGGTTTTGTGCGCGGTCAGCAGGGTTTGGAAGTCACCGAAATGCGTCTGCGGCTCTACCAAATCGGTGGCATTCTTCAGGCGCAAAATGAATACGAATGGACGGTGGAAGGGGTACGCCTGCGCCTGCCCAGCCTGGCGGAACTGGACGGAACACCCGAAGTGGGCAAACCGATTTCGGTAACGGCCATCCGCGTTGGCGAAAATGACTTTCTGGCCCTCAGCGCGCGGGTTGGGCGTTTGAACGCCCCAGCCACACCGACTTTCACGCCCAATCTCATCACACCGACCCTGACGCAAACCCCCACTATCCCGCTTACCCTTACCTCGACCCCGTCGCCTTCTGCCACACTTCGCCCGCAGGTCACCGCCAGCCCTGATGACGACCTGTATAAGAATAATACCAATGACAAAGGTGGGGATGACTCCGGCGGCAAAGGCGGAGATGATTCCGGCAAAGGCCGCGGCAGTGATGATAACGGCGATGGCTATTGATGGTATACTAAAAATCATGGAAAACCAGCAGCGATCGGTTCAAAAAGTGGTGCGAATACGCTCGCTTTATGCGCCCAAGGAAGATGCAGACTGGTGGCGCAGCCAGCCTTACACGGCGCGCCTGGCCGCGCTGGAGGAAATTCGCCAGGAAGTTCACCGGTGGAAATATGGCACTCAGCCCCGATTTCAAAGAGTTTATCGAATCGTTAAACTCAAGTGAAGTGCGCTATCTGGTGGTTGGGGGATACGCGGTTGCTTTTCACGGATATCCGCGATACACCAAAGACCTGGATATCTGGATTGAAAATACACCTGAAAATGCAAGCCGTGTACTGGCTGCTTTGCAGCGGTTTGGTTTTGGCTCGCTGGACTTGGAGGAACAGGATTTCCTGACCCCGGAACAGGTGATCCAGTTGGGTTATCCTCCCAATCGAATTGATCTGATGACCTCCCTTCCCGGTGTAAACTTCAATGAATGTTACCGGGCGCGTATCAGCGTGGAAGTGGATGGTGTGATCGTCAACTTTATTGATCTTGAAAATTTAAAGCAGAATAAACGCACCTCCGGGCGGTTTCAAGATCTGGCCGACCTTGAAAATTTAGAGGGCAAAAATGAAAATTAACGCTGGTAAAGGCCGGTCAGGGAGGCTTGAGCGAGGATGTGGCCGCGCATCAGGCTGGTGAGCCGGGCAGCGTTCAACCCGGGCGGCAGGTCGGGGGCTAAATCCAGCGCGTAGAGGGTGAAGATATAACGGTGCGGCTTGCCCGGCGGCGGACAGGGCCCGCCGTAACCGATTCTTCCAAAATCATTGCGCCCCTGCGAACCGCCGCCGCTCAGCCGTTCGGTGGCGGGCATACCCTCCGGCAAGCCGGTCGTCTGGGGCGGCAGGTTGTACAGTACCCAGTGGATGAACGTCCCACCGGGCGCATCCGGGTCGCTGACCACCAGCGCCAGGCTTTGCGCAGCGGCTGGAACGCCGCTCCATTCCAGGCGGGGAGAAACATTCTCCCCCTCACAGGTGAATCGGGTCGGGATGTTGGCGCCATCGCTGAATTCAGGACTGTGCATCTTCATCAGACTACCTCCTTCACGAAACGAATCAACCGGTGAAAGCATCACCGGCAAAAACAATGCAGCAGCCAGCGCTGCTGCGCCTGCTGCGCTGAGCGTGCAGGCCGCGTTGACGCCGTCATTGTTCAGCCAGCGCCAGCCGCGCAGCGGCGCGGTCGGCGTACCGCAGCTGTGAAGCGGGTGGCGTTCGGTTTCTTTGGCGCACTGCGGACAGGTGTAAATGGCCTGCGCGGTTGCGCCCAGCAGCGAATCGATCAGGCTGCCCAGTAAACCACTCAGGGTTACCAGCCCAAAAACAGCCACAACCGGGAGCATGACCCGTGCTGGCGGGAACAAAACTGCCAGCAAAGCGATGAAAGCCGCTCCGCCCAGGGCTGCCAGTGTGCCAAACGGCGTGATACCGCCGGAAGTGCCTTTTTCCACCAGCTTGCCGGTGGTGATTAAGCGCGGCAGATGCGGGCTGAGCACGCCCAGCTCGGTTGCCCAGGTGTCGGCGTTGGCGGCTGCCAATCCGGCGGCCGCCGCCAGCCACGGCAGGGGCGAAGCGGGGAAAACGACCTGCGCCAGCACCAGCAGGCCGGCAATTCCGCCGTTCGCCGCGACTTGGGCGGCATCCCTCCGGCTGCCCTTGGAGAATTTCTCCTCCACGCTTTGTTTGCGGCGGCGGAAAAGACGCGAAAGCAGACTGGATGAAATGAAGAACCCCAATAACAGGACTGCCCACGGCAGCCCGCCCAGTCCAAATACCGCCGTCCCCAGCAGGATTGCTGCCAGCGCTCCGCTGCGGCTGAGCGAACCTGCCACGTACGCCGCCAGGGAAATGATGACCGCTAAACCCAAACCCAACCCAAGCTGAACCCATGAAATGGACTGACTCACACCTTACCTCATCAGGACAGAAGCAGGATTACGGCGGCTGCCAGTAAAAGCAGCGGCGTAAAGGCCGAAGCAATCCACAGCAGAAAAGCCACCGGACGGTCGGATTCGCGCCGGTAAAAATAAATGCCGGCCAGCAGGTTGACCAGATAAATCAAAATGCCCAGCACCGGCAGCAGCAGCACCTGTTCACCGGGGACGGGCGGCAGGGGCTGACCCTGAGCATCGAAACCCAACGAAACGGATGGGGTGGAGGGGATGGCCAGCGCCACCACAATCAACAGCAGGACGGTCAGAATCAGACCGGCGATCAGAAACCAGCGCGCCGGACGGTCATCCCAAACCCGCCGGGCAAAAGCGGCCGGTTGAGCCGAGTACGGCGGCAGGGGAGTCAGACTGCCCAGTTCGATCATGCGCTGAAATGCGCGGTTGAAAGCGCGCCCATCCTGAGGGGAGATGGCAAACACCCGGTCGCGGGCTGCCACCAGCAGCAGCGCGTCCACTTCCGAAGCCATAAATTCCACCGTGCCCAGTTCGGCAACCTTGCGGCTGCCCAGCACGGCCCCCGGGGCAATCAGCGGCGGCAGGGGCAGGCTGAAACCCAACTCCCGCGCCGGGCGCACCCATTCAATCTCCGGCAGGGGAATATCCTCGGCGCGCAAGCCCCAGCGCAAGCGCAAACCGTCGCGTTCCAGCCGGTAAAAAGCGTTCATCAGTGCGTAACCGCGGTAAAACACCCATGGCAAGGGAGCAAACAACCCCGCGCTGCCCAGCAGCAACAGCACAAACCGCCCTTCCTGAGGCTGGTTGAAGGCCAGAATCAGACAGCCAAGGCTGCCCCCCAGCAGAATAACCCCCACCAGCAGGTGAAAAATCAATCCGCGCCGGCGGGGAGGGTAGAAAACCTGACCTTCGTCCTCTGCCATGTTCACAACACCTGTCGCAGTGTATTGCACACCAGTTCGACCTGCGCTTCGTCCATCACGCCGGAAAAAGGCAGTGCCAGACCGCGCTCCCCTAAATCCTCCGTGACCGGAAAATCGCCCGGCTGGTAGCCGAAACGTTCCACCATGTAGGGCTGCAAATGAATGGGCAGGAAGTACGGGCGAACCGGGATACCCCGCTCGCCGAGGCGGTGTGCCACAGCCGCGCGGTCGATCCCGCGCTCCAAACGGACGACGTAAACGAACCACGAGGGGCGGGTGGTGTACTCCTCCAGAGCGGGCGGCTCGACTCCGGCAATGCCTATCAGCCGCTGGCGGTACCATTCTGCCACCCGTTCGCGCTTTTGGAGCAGTTCTTCCAGCCGGTTCATCTGAGTGGTGCCCAGTGCCGCGCTCATCTCGTCCAGCCGGTAGTTGTAGCCAAGGTAGGTGTGCTGCAGCCAGGTATCGCCCGGGGCGCGCCCCTGATTGCGCAAAGCGCGCATGTACTGGCCGGCGGCTTCGTCATCGGTGACGATCATGCCGCCTTCACCGGTGGTGATTTGTTTGTTCGGGTAGAAAGCAAACACGCCGTAGTCACCCAGCGTGCCGGCTTTGCGGCCTTTGTACTCGGCGCCCAGCGCTTCACAGGAATCTTCAATCAGGCGCAGGCCGTACTGATCAGCGGTGGCCCGCAGACGGTCATAGTCGGCCGGCTGACCGAATACATCAACCGCCAGAATGGCTTTCAACCGGCCGGCGGGGTGGGTGTTGACGCCGCGGCGCGGCAGCCAGCGCTGAGCGGCTTTGCCGCCCTGCATTAAATCACGGGCTGCTTCGGCAACCAGCGCCGGGTGGATATTGCCGCTGCGTTCTTCAACATCCACAAAAACCGGTACGGCATTTTCGAACAGCAGGGCGTTCGCCGAGGCGACAAACGAAAACGGGCTGGTGATCACCCAATCGCCGGGCTGAATATCTGCGGCCCGCACGCACAGGTGCAGCCCGGCCGTGCCGGAATTGACACCGATGGCATACCGCCAGCCGGTGAAGTTGCGGAAAGTCTGCTCGAAGGCTTCAATTTGCCCGCCCATGCTCAGGTGGGGGGTGTTCAGCACATTCAATACCGCCTGCCGTTCGGCTTCGGTCAAATCCGGGGAGGACATGGGGACAATGGGAGGTGGATATGGGCTCATGTCAACGATTTTACCGCAAAGTGCCGCTTTTTCACTCCCCTGCGGCTTCCTCTGCTAAAGCAGAAAGAGCAGCCAGCCGGAAATGGCGCGGTAGAGCGCCGGAGCCGCCACGTGGCGCACCTTCAGCATCATCCAGCCTGCCGCCAGACTGTGCAGCACAACCACTCCCCAGCCCGTCCACTGACTTTCGCCCGGCAGCAACAAAACGCGCGGCGCCTGAGCCAGCACAAACAACCCGGCGCTCAACAGCCAGCCGGCAATGCCGCCCAGCCAGCCCGCCAGACGCGGCTGCAGGTAGCCGCGGAAGAGGGTTTCTTCCCCCAGTGCAATCGCCAGCAAAATCAGCAAGGCCTGTGCCTGCTCAGCGCTCACGCCGCCCAACAGGCGCATCACCATGCCGCGCAAGAAAATACTCAACAGCCCCACCGCAATCCCAATTTGCAGCGCGGGAGTCAGCAGCACCCGTCCCCAGCCGGCGCTGCGCAGGGGCTGCCGGCGGTAAACCAGCGCCGCGCCGCTGATCAAGGCTGCCAGTGCCGCCAGACTGAGCGCCGGATACAAACCGCCCACACCACCCCGCTGGACTTCCTGAGCCGTGGCGGGTTGGGCATACATGACGACCGCCAGCAGCACCATTCCTCCACTTAAAGCCAGCCCAACCAGCCCTTCGCGGCGCGGATATTGAAATCGAAGCGGCGGTACGGCGCGCAGCCGCGGACTGATGCCAAGCAGCATGGTGATTGCTACGACCCCCAGCACTTCACTGATCAACCCCATCCATTGAGCCGTGGTCAGCACCGGCATGCGTTATTCCTGGTCATTCTGGCTTTGCCCGGAAAAATCTTCTTCACTTTCGGGTGATTCAACCTGTATTTCTACCTGTTCTTCCATGCGCACCTGTCCGCGCAGGAAGGCACCTTCTTCAGTGGAGAAAGATACGACCGTCACATCGCCCCACACCCGGCCGGTGGAGCGGATTTCCAGTTTTTCGGCAAGGATGTTGCCGCGCATTGCCCCGGCGACTACGACGGTGTTGGCGCGCAGTTCCGGGCAGGTGACCCGTCCAGTTTCGCCAATCACCACCAGCCCGCGCACGGCAATATCCCCTTCAAATGTGCCTTCAATGCGCACGCCGCCGCTGCCGTGCAGGCTGCCTTTCCAGTTGATGCCCGGCCCCAGCACCGAAGTTACCCGCTCGGTGGGCGGTGGCGGCGCTGATCCCGCCGGTGGATTTCTGCGAAACATGGCCTTCCTCCTCCGTTTGATTCTAACGCGGCGGATAAACGCTGCCGGCATACACCACCGTGCCGGGCGGTACATCCGCCTTGACGGTGGCGCCGTTGCCGACCCGCGCGCCGCGCCCAATGGTCAGATTTAAGTTGATGGTTGCGCCCATGCCGATTTGGGCAAAATCCTCCACCCGCACGCCGCCGGCCAGCAGCGCGCCCGGCGAAAGGTTGACACATTTGCCGATAACGCAGTCATGTGAAACGACCACTCCGGCGTTCAGCACACTGCCGTAGCCGATGACCGCGCAGGCAGAAACGTAACTTTGCGCCAGCACCTGCACGCCGCCTTCCAGCCGCGCCGAGGAATCCACCCAGGCGGTGGGATGCACCAGCGCCGGGCAGTTAAACCCGTTGGCAGCCAGAATTTCAAACACTTTCAGGCGCACTTCGGGGTGGTTGATGCCGCCCACGCCGTTGACGGCCAGCCGGATGCCGCGCGCAAATAAACCCGGCAGCGCTTCAGCCCCGCCGACCACCGGCACGCCCAGCACTTCGCTGCCCGGGGTTAAGCCGTCATCTACCACTGCTGCCCAGTGATAAGCCCCAACCGCCCGCACCAGTTCAATCAGCGTTTTACCGTGTCCGCCCCCGCCGAACAACACCAGCGCGGTCGGGTCATAATCCATCTGCGGCATTTGAGCGTTGGGTGGTAGCATGTCTTTTTTATATCACATTTTATAAACGCAGGCAGGCCTGCACCGCCAGCCAGAAGATGCGTTCGCGGTCATCGGCGCGTTTGTGCCAGCTGCGGCTGTCCCAGCCCTCCGGCACGACCAGATCGCCGCCGTACACCAGCTGTCCAAGGGTAACCCGGCGAAATTGCGCCACCGCGAAGAAAGCCGCCGCTTCCATTTCGACCACCTGACAGCCTTCTGCCAGACGGCGCGCGCGGCGCGCCACCGTTTCGCGGTAAATGCCGTCGGTTGTCCATGCTTTGGCGAGGCTGTAAGGCATGTTTGCCGCTTCCAGGGTTGCCTGCAAGGCGGCCACCGCCGCTGGGCTGGCGCTCACTTCCCGGCCGGGCGGCAGGTAATGGTACGAAACGCCCTCATCGCGCACCGCGCTGGTCAATATCAGCGGGTGGCCGGCGTCTATCGAATGGTCAATCACCCCGCAGCCGCCGGCAGCGATGAAGCGGTCAACCCCCAGCGCGATGATTTCTTCCAGAAAACCGGCCGAGAGCGGCGCACCCACGCCGGGATGAGCGACCAGCAACGGCTGGCCGTTTTCTTCCAGCACATACAACGGGTTTGGGCCAATTTCCGACTTAAGCCGACCGATGACTTTCAATCGGCCTTTACGGCGCAGGCGGTTAATCACATCCTGAAAAAAGCACAGCACGGCGCGCGGGGGTGCCGCCTGTGATAGTTGGACAGGGTGCGGTTGTAAAATTGCCTGCTCGGCGGGGTCAAATTCGAGGATGGGTGCAGTCGGTTTTTCGTTCACTCCGCCTCCGGTTGAGAAATTTGCCAGTTGATCCATTCAATGTCATCAATGCCTGCAAACCGTTGCTGCATGATGGCCATGGCCTGCGGGTTATTGTCAATCAGGATGAAGCGCCGGCCCAGTTCCAGCGCCGCCGCGCCGGTGGTGCCGCTGCCGGCAAAGAAATCCAGCACCAGCCCGCCGGGTGTGGAAGAAGCCTGAAGGATGCGCCGCAGGATGCCGAGTGGTTTTTGGGTGGGGTAGCCGGTCTTTTCCTTGCCGTTGGTCGGTACGATGGTATGCCACCAGGTATCGGTTGGCAGTTTGCCGCGCGCGGCCTTTTCTGCGCCCACCAGTCCCGGCGCCATGTAAGGGATGCGCTCGATTTTCTCGACATTGAAAATATAATGGCGCGGGTCACGGGCATACCAGAGGATGTTATCGTGCTTGGGGGGCCATTTGCGGCGAGTGCGCCCGCCGTAATCATACGCCCAAATGATCTCGTTGAGGAAGCACTCCCGCCCGAAAATCTGATCGAGCAGCACTTTGCAGTAATGCACCTCGCGGTAGTCAATGTGAAAGTACAAACTGCCGTTGGGCTGCAGCAGGCGGTAGGCTTCGCGCAGGCGGGGTTCCAGAAAGGCCAGATAGTCATCAAAAATATCCGCATACGAATGGGAACCAAGCCGTACCGTACGGTAACGCCGCCCGCCAAAACCAACCCGATCGCCGCTGCCGTCGCTTTGCGTGCGCAGGCGGACGCGCTGCTGTACCCGCCCGGTGTTGAAAGGCGGGTCAATGTAGATCAATTCCACGCTGCCTGAAGGGAGCGACTGCAGAATGGGCAGGTTATCGCCAAAATAAATGCGGTTGGAGGGCATAGCCTAATTTTACCCTTAGTTCGCCGGGAGGATTGTCCGCCTGCCCATTCAGTCAGGAAGAATTTATCCACCAGCCGGAGGTATTTGGGTTTTCATCGCATTACGATGGGAGAGTGGTCAGGTTTGCCTGGAAAGGAAGTACGCATGAATCAACCTCAAATACCTGAAAAATATTCCCTCCCATCCAAAAACCAGTCCTCCCCAGCCCTCCGCTTAAAATCACCCGCTTCACCGGCATGGCGCGGGGCGGCCGGCAGTGTGCTGGCGGCATTTTTACTGATCAGTGCATTGACGGGCTTCTTCCTGTCCCGGCACGGCGGGGCGGGGATCTGGCTGGCGGTTTCAGCCGGTGTGATGGGGTTGGTCACGATTGCGGCAGGTTTGTTGTTTGGGATGGGCATGTTGCTGGGAAAACTGCCGCTCAGGTTTCGGTATGCCCTTCTGGTTGCCCTGTTTTCCGGTGTTGTGCTGGCTTTGTTGAGCCTGCCGCTTTTGCCGGGACTGGCCGTTGTGCTGGCTGCCGTTCTGGTGGCCGCGGCGCTGCTCGGCGGTGGGGCGGTGGGACTGTTGAGCCGGGCATCCGCCAGCCGGAGTCGGCTTCAAAGCGCTCTGTTTGCGGCTGAATTGAGCCTAGGGCTGGTCGTTCTGGTTGGGGTGGGGGTATTTCTTGGCTGGCAGGGCAGCCCCATACAGTTGCCAGCCCATGCAGGTGAGCAAGCCCCCTCTCCAGTTGAGCCGTTGAATCTGCCCGACCCCGCTCGGCCGGGTGCTTATCCGGTTGCACTGCTTACCTACGGCAGCGGACAGGACAAACTCCGTCAGGAATATGCTCAAGGGGCTGCCTTGCTGACCCCCAGCGTGGACGCTTCGCTTTTACTGGAGGGCTGGTCAAGCCTGCGCACGGCTTACTGGGGCTTTTCCCCCGCCGAACTCCCTCTGAATGGCCGGGTGTGGTATCCGCAGGCGGAGGGTCGTTTTCCGCTGGTGATTGCCGTACATGGAAATCATCCGATGGAAGAGACCTCGGAAAGTGGTTACGACTATTTAGGGGAATTGCTGGCTTCGCGCGGCTTTATTTTTGTGGCGGTGGATGAGAATTTTCTCAACATTTCAGCGTGGGGCGATGTGCTGTTCTTTAACCGTTTGGAAGGGGAATCGGATGCGCGCGGCTGGCTGGTGCTGGAACATCTGCGCCTGTGGCAATCATGGAACGAACAGCCCGGCAACCCGTTTTACCAGCGGGTTGACCTGAATCAGATTGCCCTGCTGGGACATTCCCGCGGCGGGGAAGCCATTGTCATTGCTGCGGCTTTCAATCGTCTTTCCCATTACCCCGATAACGCCGCCCTGTCCTTCGATTACGGGTTCAAGATTCGCTCGCTGATTGCACTGGCGCCGGCCGATGGGCAGTATCAACCCGGCGGACTGCCGACTCCGCTGCAGGATGTCAATTACCTGCTGCTGCACGGTTCGCACGATATGGACGTGCTGACGATGATGGGCGCGGCGCCGTTTGAGCGGTTAACCTTCAGCGGGCAGGATGACTTTTTCAAGTCAGCCGTTTACATTTATGGCGCCAATCATGGGCAGTTTAACAGTGTGTGGGGCAACAAGGACATTGCAGAACCCATCCCCCGTCTGTATAACCTGCGACAGTTGCTTCCACAAACCGAACAACAACGCATTGCTCAGGTGCTGATCAGTGCATTTCTGGAAGATACCCTGCGCGGGGAAAGGGCTTATCGGCCATTGTTTCAAGACCTGCGCCGCGGACGGGACTGGCTGCCGGATACGCTTTACCTCTACCAGTATCAGGACAGCCGTATGCTGGCGCTGGCAGATTTCCATGAGGATATTGACCTGACCACTGCCACCCTGCCCGGCGCGGAGCTGAAGGGGAACGACCTGACCCGTTGGCGTGAACAAGTCGTACAGGGAAAGTGGGGAGGTTTTGGTTTCAAAGCGGTTTATCTGGGCTGGGACGCTGCCTCATTTTCTCCCGCCAGTTATACCCTTTTCCTGCCGGATGGCGGGCTTTCCCTACCGGATGAGCCTGTATTATCGCTTTCGCTGGCAGATGCCAACGAATCGCCGCGGCCGGAGGGGCCGTCCGCCGGGCGGCAGTCGGGTGAGGTGCAGCCAGTGGATTTCAGTATTGAGGTATTCGACCGGCAGGGAAACACAGCGTGCCTGCCGCTCAGCCGCTATGCCCTGCTTCAGCCGCAAATCCGCGGAATTTTTGCCAAAGCAGCCTTCATGCACGCCACGCCGCTCTCCGAACCGATTTTTCAAACCTTTGACTTCCCGCTGGGGTGGTTTGTGGAAGTTAACCCGCTGCTGGATTTGAACGCGCTTGCCGGTGTGCGGCTGGTGTTCGACCGCACGCCGGCCGGGGTGATTGCAGTCAATCACATTAGCGTGCGTTGAAATCACCTTGAGATAAGAAATGTCAGTTTGGGATAAATCCTTTTTGCATCCGATTTCAGAATTCGGCCCCCTCCTGCGCCTCCCCCAATATTGCAGAAGCGATATTGGGGGAGGTGGAAGGGTGTCCATTTCGCTGCTCACCAAGGGTTGTGCTTATCCCGAACCCACGTTAAGAAACAAAGAAGGAAAGATGGATGCACCTTTAGAGAAGTTTTCAGGCAAACCTGTCCATTCGTCCAGTTTTGGTCGGCCATTTGGCGGGTATTCGGGCTTCATAAAGCAAAAAAGGGAACAAGACGGTATGTAAATTCGTCTACCGTCCATAATTTCGAACAAGGAGAAAAAAAAATGAATGACAAATTTTTTGGTAACCGTGTTTTTTCGATGATTCTGCTGTTGATATTGGGGATGATGTTCAGTGCCTGCAGCGGTTTGAGTGCAGCAGCATCTGAAGCAGGCTCGCTCCCTCCGCAGAATAGCCCTGAAACAATCGTGTACAAAGAGTTTGCCCTGCCCGGCCCTGTTGCCGTGCGATTTGAATTGCCGGAAGGCTGGGACTGGTGGGGTAATGGCGGCAGTCTATCCCCAAACGACGGCAAAACTTTGGCAGGTGTGACAGCGGCTTGGATTAAACCGGGGCAGGATGCAGAGACCCGGTTGTACAACGAAGGGGCATCGGTATTGGAAAAGACGGATGTCAAGGTCGGTGAAGTGGAAACCCACCGCTACATTGTCGAAGAAACCTTTACCAATGCGGCTACCGGTGAGGTCTTTGATCGCAAATTCAGAATGATTTATGCCTTTCCATCTCCTGAAGGAGACATGATCGTCGGTGTGTTTGTCGCGGATACAAGTGTGGAAGAATTGGAAGCACTTTCTTCGGTGGCGGAACACATCAGTAGTTTTGCACTTTTAACAATTGGAGAGTGAGAAGGCCGGGGAAAGCGCTTGCTTGATGACCGCTGGCTTAACACCTTGCTTTGCCAAGTGGCAGATCCAGTCCAGTTGTCGGTCTTCATG
>Ga0308407_1001032_pt1 | contig 16611 bp, 10 predicted proteins | sample HotsprSampleMSe2_FD_203476 | JGI IMG/M metagenome (GOLD analysis project Ga0308407, IMG submission 203476) | Hot spring phototrophic mat microbial communities from Mushroom Spring, Yellowstone National Park, Wyoming, United States - 20060911_MSe2 ...
AAGCTTTTGCAAGCAAGAGAAGTAAGCGAAGAAGAAATAGATAAAGCTTTAATTTCAATTGGAAAATTTTCCGAAAAAGACGAGCTTAATTGCGGCGGATGCGGTTACGAATCTTGCAAAGATCTTGTTAAAGCAATTTCTTTAGGCTATGCCGAGCAAAGAATGTGCGTTTCATATAATCGACAATTGGCGGCTAAAAAAGCAAATGCGCTAATGAAAAGTTTGCCCGCTGGAGCGGTGATTGTAGATTCTGAGTTAAAGATTATAGAATGCAATTATAATTTTGCATCGCTGATGGGCGAAGACGTTCTTTCAGTTTACGAGGCAAAACCAGGATTGGAAGGAGCAAACTTAAAAAAAATATTTCCAGAGTGGAAACTTTTTCAATGCGTTTTAGAAACAGGAGAAGATTTAATTGAAAAAGAAATAAAGATTGACGACCATTTTTTTTTAACTACGATATTTACTATTGAAAAAAATAGCATTGTTGGCGCCGTTATTAGAGATATAACCGAACCGTCGACTCAAAAAGAGCAAATTGTAAAAAAAGCTAAGGAAGTTATCAAGAAAAATCTTTCAACCGTTCAAAAAATTGCTTTTTTGTTAGGCGAAAATGCCGCAGAAACAGAAGTAATTTTAAATTCAATTATCGAGTCATTCTCTAACTCGCAAAATGATAGACAATTTTAATAAAATATTTGTCGAAATCGATCATTACTCGTTGCCAAAATATAATCAATCTATTTGCGGCGATGTTTTTTACAGCAAAAAATCCGATTCAGATAGAAGAATTGTGAGCGTATTAGCCGACGGATTAGGTAGCGGAATAAAAGCGAATTTGTTGGCGACATTGACTTCTACGATGGCGGCAAAGTTTATTTTGGATTTTAAGGATCCAAAAGTAGCCGCAGAGACGATAATAAAAACTCTTCCGGTTTACAAAGAAAGGAAAATTTCTTATAGCTCGTTTGCTATTGTCGACGTAGATTCTACAGGTTTATGCAGAGCTATTGAATATGAAAATCCAGAAATTTTTGTAATTAGAGAAGGAAAAGAAATAACAATAAATAAAAAGAGAATACCAATAAAGTCAAGATATAGAAAAAATTCATTCTTAAATTATAGCGAATTTTATTGCGAATTAGGAGATAGAATTGTTTTTTTTACCGATGGAATAACTCAAGCTGGAATTGGAAGTAAACAATATCCGTTAGGTTGGGGAAAAGATAACGCCGTTCAATATATGTTAAAAATTATCGAAGAGAATTCCTCAATATCGGCGCGCGAGCTGTCTCGAAAATTAACTCAAAAAGCTAATGCATTAAATCAATATATTCCAAAAGACGATACAACTTGCGCCGTTGTTTACTATCGTTTGCCGAGAAAATTATTAGTTTTGACTGGTCCGCCTTTAAGCAAGGATAAAGATAAAGAATTCGCCGCTCTTGCGACAAATTTCCAAGGAAGAAAAGTTATTTGCGGCGGAACTACGGCAAAAATTATCGCTCGCGAATTAGATAGAAATTTGAGAGTGAACTTAAACGACGTGTTTGAAGATGTGGCGCCAATTTCTGAAATGAATGGAATTGATTTGATTACCGAAGGAGCGATAACTCTTTCTAAAGCCCTTGATTGCCTAAATGGAGAATATTTTGAAAATAGAAAAAATCATCCGGTAAAATTATTGACGAACATTTTGCTTGAAAGCGATATTATTGAGTTTGCAGTAGGTTCTAAAATAAACGAAGCGCATCAGGAGCCAAATATGCCGATTGAATTAGGATTCAGAAGATTGCTAATAAAAAAAATTGCTCGAGCTTTGGCAGAAAAATATTTAAAAAAGGTTTCAATAAAATATTTTTAATATCTCATTATTCGATAATAATACCCTTTTATGTTTCGAAATAATTACGCGTATCGATTTTTTTTAATTATTGCAAATTTATTTTCAACAAATTTTATGAAAAAATGCATTATAAAAAGAAGCAAATTCAATTTCATTGCTTTCAGTAGATTAAATATCGTGGTTGTATAAAGAAAAAGAGTTATATTTGTAAAATTAAACTCGATAAAAATTGTTGATTTTTAGATTTTTTATTTTTTAATTTAAATCATAGCTTTTACGGTGTTCTCTATTTGAGAAGTAAAAGGGAAGACCGGTGAAAATCCGGCGCTGCCCCGCAACTGTAATTGGCGTTAAGAGCTGACAAATGTCACTGCATAAAAAGCGGGAAGACGTCAGTTCGAGCCATAAGCCAGGAAACCTGCCGTAAAAGGTTCTATTCGCTTTCGAGGGAAAAGCGATAGAAATGAAAAGACAAATTTTATATCGTTTTCTTTTGATTCCCATCTTTTCATTTCTTTCGCGCCCTCTTTATAAAATTATTTAATATAAAAAATGAAAAAAATTTTTGCAATTTGCGTTTTCTTTTTCGTTTCAGAATCTTTTTCGCAAAACGAAATTAAATTCTTTTCTTCAATCGATAGCTTATCGATAAATGATGTTTCAATTTCCATCGACAATTCCTTTCAAATTATCGTTAAAGATGGAAAATTTAAAGCGGATAATACGTCTCTGAATTCAATTTTATCTATAAAATCTAGCGGATATAAAGATACGATCATTTCTTTAAAAGAAGCTTTGATAAGCAAAAATATTTATTTACAGCCGTTAGTTTATCAGCTCCCTGAGATAAAAAAAATTCAGAAAAAGGAAGCGATTGAAAAGCCAGGTTTTTATGAAAAAATTCCGCTCGACCTTCAAGCAAAATATTCGACATATTCGATAAGCGATTTGCTAAAAATCCATTCTACTTTTGAAGTTAAAGATTATGGCGGTTCTTCTTCGCTTAAAACTTTAAGCGCTCGAGGAATGTCTTCTGAAAATACTTTAATTCTTTTTAACGAAGCAAGATTAAATAATTTTTATAATTCGTCTTTTGATTTTTCAAAACTTTCGACATTGAGCGTAAAAACAATTGAAACTCAAAAAGGCGGATACTCAGACGGATATTTTACTCCAGGCGGAATAATAAAAATTAATACTGGAAATTTTACAGATTCTTTTGATTTATTCTTTAAAACTTCCTTTGATAATAACAACGTTGCCAGTTCCGCTATAAGAATTTCGGATAAGTTGATAGAAGCTTATGATTATTCGTTGAAGTATTCTATGCTTGTCGATATAAGTTATGGAAAAAATAATTTCGAATATTTTTTTGAGGGAAAGCGAAAGAGAAGACAGGGATCTGATTTGAAAAAAAAATTATTTGTCGCCGATATCTTATGGACAATCGATAATCTTTCGATAAAATATTACGGCTCTTATAATAATTATAATATATCAATTCCAGGTTATGTGGTATCGAATTTTGAGCTTCAAACAGGAGCCAGAGATATAAATCGTTCTTTCTTGAATATAATTAACATAAATTTCGGAATTGATTTGCAAAATTATGTAATACTAACGCTAAATTCCTCAAATTCGACTTTGCTCATCGATGATCCTAATAATTATTTTAATTATCAGAATAATCAAAAGAAATCTTACTTAGACGATTATGGAGTCTCTTTAAAATTTCATAACGCGATTCGAGGTTTTCTCGAATTCGATTACGGTTTTATGACTAACTATGCAGCGTTAAAAAATAAAAATGATTTTTTATTTGCCATAAATCCGCGAAGATATTTCGAAAAGCTTGAAAGAACTTTTTATTTGTCAAACAACTTGAGAATTGATTTATCAAAATTGTATATAAAAGAAGTTAAAATATTTTCTTCTTTATCTTATACGCATGGAAAAGAAAAAGGAATTGAATCGCAAAATCCAGATCTATTATCTCGAGGAATAGGAGCGACGATTCAACCAGATTTGAATTTCGATTTGTTATTCAAATTTTATAAAGCTAAATCTGGCAGATTTCCAAATTTTTACGAGAGATATTATCAGAACATAAATTCAAGCTCATATATTCTGAAACCTGAAAAGTACGATTGGACCGAAGCTGGAATTTTCTTGAATTTTGGGGATGCAAATATTTTTGAATTTGCCGCTAATTATTTTTCAATTTTTTCTAAAGACAAAATAGTCTGGATACCAGTAAGATTTACAATTCAGTCGCCGAGAAATTTTGCGAAAGTTCTTTCCCGCGGCGCCGAAGTGTCTGCAAGTCAATCTATTTTCGAAAATTCTTTGAAGCTTGGTTTAAAATATTCTTTTATTAAGGCTCTTAATAAATTAAAATTAGCCGCAAATGATAATTCGTATAATAAACAAATACCATATATTCCAAGACATAAAATCAGCGCTTTTTTTTCTTTAAATTACCGCTCATTTTTTGGCGGCATTTCTTTTCTTTTCAACAGTCGAAGATATTTAACTCGAGATAATGATATTTTTAGTTCGCTTGATCCTTTTCTTGCAACAGATTGTTCTTTTGGATATGAATATATATTTAAGAGTATAAAATTAATTCCGTCTATAAACGCATATAATTTATTCGATTCGAAATATGAAATTATAAAATCTTACCCAATGCCTTTAAGAACAATAATTATCAACTTAACAATGGAGGTATTATGAAAAACAAACTCTACAAACTTAGCTGGTTTTTTATTTTTATTTTATCATTGAATTTTATTGGCTGCGACGATGAAAAAGATCCAGGCGAAATTCCCTTTGTAAAAAGAGGGGTAATAGTTGTTAACGAGGGCTTGTGGCAACAAAATAATTCATCGTTGACATATTACGATTTGCAAGAACAAAAAGCGTATCAAAATGTTTATTCAACCGCAAATAATGGAGCCGCATTAGGAGAAACTGCAAATTCAATTTTTATTTATGAAAACAAAGGCTATATTGCAGTTACCGGATCAAATAAAATTGAAATCATTAATTTGGAAGACTTTCGTTCCTTAGGAAAGGTCGATCTATCATATGGAGGCAAAAATAGAGAGCCGAGACATATAGTTATTCTTAACCCTTTTGTTGGCTATGCGACTTGTCTTGGAACTAATACTGTCGTCAAGTTTAATCCTTCTACAAAACAAACTATCAAAGAAATTCCTGTTGGCGATAAGCCAGAGGGGATAGCTTATGCAAAAGGAAAGCTTTTTGTTTGCAATTCGGGATATGGCATGGGAAATACTGTTTCAGTAATTGACGCCAACAAAGATTCTGTAATTTCATCAATTAAAGTCAGATATAATCCGCAATATGTATTAGCGACAGCCGACGAAAATATTTTAGTTCTTTCTTCAGCAGATTTTCAAGGAACTATTCCAGGAGCTTTCTTTAAAATTAATTCTCAAACATTAGCGATTACTGATTCCATTGAAGTTGGCGTTTATCCTATCAAACCAATTGCGATAAATTCCGACGAAATATTATTCATTAATCTAAACGGCGTATACAAATTAAAATTATCGACAAAAATTGTTTCAAATGAACCGATTGTTTCTGCTTTTAGAGCAAATCCAATTTTTGGCGCCATTTATTCCATAGCTTTCGATTCGAAAGAAAATAAACTTTATGTTGGCAATCCAAAAGATTTTGTTCAAAACGGCGAGATTTTAATTTATTCTTTACAAGGAGATTCGTTGGGAGTTTTTAATTGCGGCATTAATCCTGGAACTATAGCTATAAAAAATTAGTTTTAACGATTGGAACGACATTAAAGTCGTTCCATCTTTTAAATTATGAAACAAGATAAAATTCAAAGTCCTTGCGTAAATATTTGCAAATTAGATTCGACAAAAACTTTTTGCGTAGGATGTTTTAGAACTATTGGAGAAATTACGAATTGGATTTTTTATTCCGATGAGCAAAGAACTAAAATAATTAATGAAATTCAAACGAGAAAAAAAGAATTTGAAAAAAACAATTTATTAAATTACTTTAAAAATAACTCTTAATTTCTTCGATACATATCAGAGAATAGTTTTAGCTTTAAAGTCTATTGTATGTTTGACAATCTGAATCTTAAATATAAAATCAAATCGTTAAAATTTATTAACTTATGCTAACAAATTAAGTAGTATTCTAAAGTAATTAAATAAATTTAATTTTTAGTATTAAAAATTCTCAAGCCATAAAGCCTGCGCTTAATGAGCCATGCTATTTTTTTAATTTGCTAAAACCATTTTCTTCACTATAAAATTTTTGCTTTGTTTTTATTCATAATATATGCTTGAATCAAAATTTTCAGCTTTGAATATGACTTCATAATATGCAGATTTTTGTATTCGTCAATAATTGTCTCTATTTCTCTACAAATTGCGTCGTCTGCTTTAAAGGCGACCTTTCCCTCATATTTAATTGAAAATAAAATTATTGTATAAGGAATAAAAGGAGTTGGAAAGTTTTGTTTTAATTTCAATTTTTGAACGATTGCAAATCCTACGTCAAATTTATACAAGCCAAAATTTTAATAGCGCCATAAATATCCAAATTGTAGTCTCTTGAATCGAGCTAGAAAAAATATGCTCTATCTTTAAGCGTATGCTCGTCAAATGTATCTTTAATAATTTTACATTTTGATTTATTAGAATATGAACTAAGTCTTCGCTTCCTTTAAAATTGTAAATTTTAAAATAACAATTTAAAATTCAAGAATTGTCCGATTATATTTTTTAGCTTTTTGTTTTAACGTGTCAATTTTATTTGCTTTTAAATTTTTGTTATAATGTATAATGCCGCAAAATAGAATTCTTTATAATTTTTTTTTAATATCTAAATCAAAAGCCAAGCGATTTGCCATCGGGAAAAAATTTATATTCTGTTCTAGGGTTTAAATTTGTCGATAATCGCATATAAGAAATAATAATTTACACAATAAAACATAAATTGATAAAGTTTAAATTTGTCGATAATCTCATATAAGCTTTTCATTATATTTTTTGAGAAGTTTAATCAAAGTAGAAAGCGAAATTATTATTAGATAGTTTTTCAGACTTAGGCAAAACTGCGTTATGAGCGATTGAGTCGTTTTTTTCTTTCCAAAGAGAGAAAACTTAAGATGTTTTTATGCAAAGAATTGTCATAAACAAAAGAAATTACTGAATTCTTGGCAAGCAACAAAGAAAAACAATTTTTTGGATTTAATAAAATAAATAGCTGTCTTTATTGACAATTTTTCTTCTCAATGTAATTTTTTTTTAAGGAATATAGCGATTATAAAGTTTTGCCGCTTTCTTAAAAATATTGTACTTTTTATAATTCTGATAATTTTGAATTATTCAATTTTGCTTCTTTTTAGAAATATTTTTTTTTATTTCAATCTTTTAATAGACACAAAAAAATATCCTCGTTAATTTTTTCCTATTGTTAAAGTATTTTTTTCTTTTATTGTATAACAAATAATACAATTTTATCTTTTTTATTCAAAAATTACTAATGAGCTAATAAGTTTCAGATTATTCTATATTTAAATTTTTATCAAACTCCAAAAGAATTGTCAAATAATTAGCAAGTAAATATCGGATTCAATATGGCATATAAATTGTCAATCTAAAATGCTAATTTCTTCTATCATAAAAATGGAGGCGATATGAAAAGAAAACTTTCTCTCTTAGCGGCTTTAATATGTTTATTATTTCAAAGTACTAAATCGCAATCAGATAATGCCGGAGGTTTTTTTTACAGATTAGCCTCCTCTGCCAACTGAGCGAATGGCAACGGTTAATGTCTCTCTATCAGACGGAAGATTTTTGGCAATAGGCGGGCATGGAAATAATTTCGTATCGTTAAATAGTATTCTTATTTACAATGCCGGAAATTATTCAGAGTTGACGATTCCATATCCTGCCGATGGTTGTTCCGCCTCTCGCCTAAAAGATGGCTAAATATTAGTTTTTGGAGGTTGTTCGGATTGGGGCGTTCCTGCTTATAATAATAATTTTATTTTTAATCCTTTAAACAACGCAATAACAAATGTAGGCAAAACCAACTTATTTAGAGCTTCAAGCGGTTGCGCAACTTTGTTAGATGGAAAAGTTTTGATCGCAGGAGCATGGTGGGTTCATAACAATGCTAACGCTCAAGCTGAAATATTTGATCCAAATACCAATACTTTTAGTTTAAGCGGAACTTTGAATTTCCCGAGAGCTATGCCATATGTTATTCCGACAAGCGTCTCTAATGCTGTTGTAATTGGAGGGGGCAATCCAACAGGCGGGGCTTTATATACACTACGTCGAAAAGCTTGATAGAAAAACTAATAGTTTTACAACCATACGGAAATGGATAATTCCAGAAGATAGTACGATTATCCCAAATTATTCAATAGGAAGAAAAAAAACTTGATAAGTTCAAAAAAAACATTAAATTAAGGAGAAAAAAAAGGATAAGAAAAAATGGGAATAATAAAATATGAATTAGTAGATAAAGCAGTAACATCGTGGGGCGGTATGCGAATGATGAAGGTATTATTAGATAAGTTAGAGATAAAGGAATATATGAAAGAAATACCATTACCGAAGCCTGGTTCTAATCGAAGATATGATCCGATACACATAATAGAAAATTTTTGGATAAGTATTTGGATAGGAGCAAGTCGTTTTGCCCATAGTAGTTGGCTAAGATACGATAAAGTATTGAAGGAAATATTTAACTGGAAAGAAGCGCCATCACAAAGTACTTACAGCAGTTTTTTTAATAAATTCAATATGCAATTAAACAACGAGATATTTATAGGATTGAATAGATGGTTTTTTGAAAAGATAAAAATAACATCAGTTACTATAGATTTAGATAGCATAGTAATGACACGCTATGGAGAACAGGAAGGGAGTAAAGTTGGGTATAATCCGCATAAGCCTGGTAGATCATCCCATCACCCATTGATAGCGTTTATGGCAGAGACAAGAATGGTAATAAATTCGTGGTTAAGGCCAGGTAATACAGCAGCTATAAGTAATTTTGAAGGATTTTTAGAAGAGACATTAGAAATATTATCAGATAAGAAGATAGGTTTAGTAAGGGCAGATAGTGGTTTTTATTCAGATAGATTTCTTAATTATTTAGAGCGACATAAACTTAATTACATAGTATCAGTAAAATTATACGAACCGATAAAATATATGATATTTGAAGAATCAAAAGAGTGGATAACCTTAAAAGATGGAATACAAATAAAAGAGACAAAGTATAAAGCTTTAAGTTGGGAAAAAGAAAGAAGATTTGTAATAGTAAGAAAACAAATAGAAAAGTATCCCAAAGCTAGCGGGAAGATATTATTGTTTGAAACACCGCCACAATATCGTTATAGCGTATATGTAACGAATTTAGATTTGCCAGCGGTGCAAATATGGAATATGTATAAAGATAGAGGCGATGCAGAAAATAGAATAAAAGAACTAAAGTATGATTTTGCCATAGATGGTTTTTGTATGAAGAAATTTTGGGCAACAGAGGCAGCATTTCGAATGGCAATTTTTGCATATAATCTGATGAGTTTATTTAGGCATATAGTCTTACAAAATCATCCACAATCTACGCTAAACACATTAAAATTCAAATGCTTTGCATTAGGAAGTTGGGTAGTAAAAAGCTCTAAGGGTAAGGTCCTAAAAATTTTAACTTATGGTAGAAAACGCCACTGGTTGGAAGGCTTATTCTCTAAAATAGATAATGCTTCACCCCCTTTTGTATTTCCTAATGCATAATTTGGGTTAAAATAAGGAACTTTTATAGTTTTAAAATTGTTTTATACGTTCAATAACAATATAGGAAAAAATAATGAAAACAAAATTATTTTTTTTACTAGTTTGTACAAATATTTTTGCTGAATACATAACTTTTACAGAAAAATATGAAACAGCAAAAATACAAAGCTTTATTTTTTCTGTAGATGGACAAAAATTTGCTGTCCAAAATGAATTCAATCAAGATTTAAAAATTTTTGATCTAAATAACAATAAACCAGATGATAATACATATCTTTATGTCGCAAATGAAAATTCTACGTGCATTCAAAGGATTAGTTTGGCAACATATGATTATGCCCCTCCTGTTCAAACAAAAATTGATACTCAGCTTACTAATATCGACTATGAAAAGTTAGCATCATTACCATCTGAAAAATTTAAAGAAATAATTGAAATATATCTTAAAAAATTTAACGCGGAAAAAAATAAATTTGATTTAAGTGATGTTGAATTATACAAATTAAATATTCTTGTTGATAACTACTTAGAACTTTTTCTTGATTCAAAACTATATGATAAATATAAAAAAGAAATTCAATTTTTGCTCAATAAGAAAAATATTAATCCAATTTTCAAATCTAAATACCAAAATCCGAACATTTATGTTAATACACCTCATCATATTGCCCCTATATCCGTAGTAAAAATAAATAATGATGGAAAAGAAATTATAACTGCTTCCTGGGATAAAACAATCAGGATATGGGATTTTGGAACAGGAAAATTAAAAAGAACAATTCATGCTCCATTCGGAAAAGGTCCGGAGGGAATGATTTATGCTATGGATATATCAAAAGATAATAAATATATTGCAATAGGTGGATATTCTGTAGGAGCTCTAAAACCTGGTTTATATTCAGGAGATTTTATAACATTAATTGACTACAATACGGGTGAGATTTTAGATGTACAATCGGCTCATACTCAAGCAATTTTTAGTGTAGCTTTTAGTGATGATAATAAATATATAGTTTCTGGTGGTGGCACATCTGATGGTCATATCGCCGTTCATTATTTGTTTAACAATAAAATTAAATTCTTTAGAAGGATCGACTTACAAAGTGGAATGGTACGTAGTCTGAAATTTATACCTAATTCAAATCAAATCGTTGCTGCTACTGAAAATGGTCTTTTATTTCAAATACAACCAGAAATTTTAGATAGTAATGAAAATTCTTTATCGCCTTCATCAATAGCTATGATAGGAGCCTCGCCGGGTAAAATGATGAATCTTCAGATTGCAAACTCTTTAAATGGTGTTGTTGTTACTAATGATGCTAACTCAGTTATTACAATTTCTAGAAAGCCTCAATTCCATTATCTTAAAAAAGATAAATTATCATTATTAGGAAATGATCTTAAACCATATAAATATCTAGGCGGCAATCTGAAGAACGATGCTAGAAGTTTAGCTATTTCACCTGATAACAAATTTTTAGCTACTTGTTCTGATAACATAATTCTATTGTATAATTTATCAGATACTACCATAAATAATTATGTCGAGTTAGAACATAATGGTCGGGTGTTGACACTGTGTTTCAGCCCTGATTCTAAATATTTGATTTCTGCAGGAGCCGAACCATACGATATTATAATATGGGACGTGAATACCAAAAATATTTACAAAAAGATATCATCTTTATATAATATTGCCTTATCCAATGTCGGTATTGCTAAAGATAATCCAAATCTTATAGTTTGGGATAAAATTCAATTTGGTGAAAAAATTTCTTTTGCTTTTGATATTAAGAAATTTCAGCTTATTAGTAATTATCAGGGTGAAAGAGTAATATCTTACAAAAATATAGATTTTAAAGTACCACAAGATATAAGTTCGGGTTCTCCCAAAATATATTCAAAAATTGATGATTATTACATCGTTGGATACAACTATGCTGTTAGAGCCATTGACAATAAAGGAAAAATTGATGTTGAATATTCCAATTATGGCATACCAGCTAACGCTATTCTTAGCTTTTTCAATGGAAAAATACTTGCAGTAGCCTATGAAAATGGAACTATCGATTTTTATAGAAACGATGCTGGTATACTACTTGGCACTTTAATTATTACAAAAGATAATCAATACCTTTTTATTCATTCATCAGGCTATTATACTGGGTCAGCAGCAGCTTTAAAAGACATAGGTTGGAAAGTAAATGTTTGGGATTATTTTAAGCTTGTTGAAATATGGAAAGAAGATATCAAAAAAAATCCTAATGCAACTTACGAGAGGAAATTTTCCTTCATAAAAAATGAAGTATACCAAAATAAATTCGTTAAATTCTATCCTTTTGAACAATTTGATCTTATATTAAATAGACCTGATTTAGTTCGCCAAACTTTCTTTTCGCTCGATACCAACGAATATAAATACTTGCATCTTGCATACAAGAAGAGAATTAATAAAACCAATTTTAATCCTGATAATTTTGATATTTCAAAATTACCTATGTTGAAAATTATTAATCCAATTAACAACACTAATAATCCGTCTTTAAACTTAAAATTTTCTTCTGATAAAACAATTTCTTCTTATCAAATTTGGGTAAATGGTGTCCCAGAATTTAAAAATGATTGGAAACAGAATAAAAATAATAATACAATAATTGAAGAAACAGTTATTTTGAATAATTATGATAATAATATTCAAATTGCTGTAAAGGATTCCCTCAATAATGAAAGTATCCGAGAAAGTTTTAATATTTTTTATAATCCTGATATCAAGCCTACAGAGCAAATTAACAAAACAGCTGAAAAAAAATCTAAAACAAAACAGACAACTCAGCAGAAGGAAACTCAAGAAGTTCAACCTAAAATATACCTTATAACTATTGGAGTTTCTGATTTCAATAATTCAGATTACAACCTTTCATTCCCAGTAAAGGATGCTAACGATATTTCTAATTTATTCACCACCTTATATCCCCAAAATATAGAAAAATTATCATTATTGAACTCAAACTTTAATTATAATAATTTGCAAAAAGTAAAAACATTATTGCAAAAATCTAATCCCAATGACATTGTCATTATTTTTGTAGCAACTCACGGATTATTAGATGTTGCAAATTATGATTATTATTTAGCTACTTCGCAAACTAACTTTGATAATATTAAAGAAGGTAGTGTAAAGTTTACTGATATTGAAAACCTACTTAAAAATATTAAATCAAGAAATAAATTATTATTTATTGATGCTTGTCATTCTGGTGAGATTGATAAAGATATAATTGACAACATTTCTAATTCCCAATTTGTTACAAATTTAAAATCTAGGGGTTTAAAAATATTACAAAAAGAAAGGAAATCAGTAAGAATTGATTACTTAAAATTGAACCAATTACTTAATGAAGTATTTGTTGATATTAGAAATCAAGATGGTTCTGTTGTTATTTCGTCATCGGCAGCCCAAGAGTTTTCTTACGAATCAGAAAATATTGCAAATGGTATTTTTACTTATTCACTAATTAAAGCAATAAAAGAAAAGAAAGCTGATTATGATAATAATAATAAAATCTCAATAGAAGAACTTAAAAATTTCATAATAACAAACGTCCCAAAACTTACTAACGGTTACCAAAATCCAAGCATTCGAGCAGATAATAACTATATAAAATTGGAATTTTAATTCAATAATTAATAAACCTAAATTATTAAATAGAGAGAAAAAAAGAATAAGAAAAAATGGAAATAAAAAGATATGAATTTGTAGAAAAAGCTGTAACATCATGGTGGGTATGCAAATAATGAAGGTATAATTAGAAAAGATAAATATCAAGGAATATATGCGGCATTTATCATTACCGAAGCCTTGTTCCAATGGAAGATATGATCCGATACACATAATAGAAAATTTTTGGGTAAGTATTTGGATAGGAGCAAGTCGTTTTGCCCATATCGGTGAATTTATCTACTTTAGCAAGAACTGATCCAAAAGGCTGGTTTAATTATGGCGATTATCCTTATGGACTTATTTTTAGAGTTCTTTCTTTAGGAGTATTATTTTTAGGCGGTGGTTCTACTGATGGCAGCAATTTCTATCCGTCTAAAAAAGCTTATATATGCGCGCATACAACAGCTTCTAATCAAGATAATATAAAAAAGCTTTCTTTTGAATTGCGACAAAATTATCCAAATCCATTTAATCCGAGTACTACAATTAGTTACGTTATTCCATATTCTTGCAACGTAAGATTAGAAATAATGGATGTCTTGGGTAGATCAGCCAAAATTCTGGAAAATGTCTTTAAGTCTGCGGGAGAATATACAGTTAATTTTAACGCTTCTACATTTCCTAGCGGAGTTTACTTTTATCGTATACAAGCGGGAGAATTTAGTCAAACGAAAAAAATGATTTTAATTAAGTAAGATTAATTTTGAATTAAAATAATTTTGGTCAAAAAACTGTTTTAGTTTGACTCTAAAAAACCTGCCGTAGAAGAGGCAGGTTTTTTCCGAAACTAGCTTCAGTTCTATAAAATATTTGCTTAGCTTTAAAGTAAAATTAAAAAAATTGTTGTGATTAAAAATTAGTGGCCAAAGAAAAATGCTAATGTCATTCATAAAGCTTTAATGTATTCTTCATATAATTTAGGCAAAATTTCGCCCGCTTTTCCTAACAACGAATAGTCGACATAGTAAGAAAGTTCTGTTCGATCGACATTTATTTCAACTATTTTAGCTCCAGATCTTTTGGCAATATGCGGTATATTAGCCGCCGGATATACCACTGCGGATGTTCCAACGACAAACATAATATCGCAATTGCGAGCGGCGCGTTCGGATGCGGCATATTCGTCTTCAGGCAGAAATTCTCCGAACCAAACCACGTCGGGGCGTATTAGTCCGCCGCATGTGTTGCATTTTGGAACATTTTTTTCAAATGAACTAAAGTCGATATCGTCGTATCTTTTCCCGCAGCTTATGCAATAATTTTTTTCAATGTTGCCATGCAATTCATATACGATTTTAGATCCGGCTCTTCGATGCAAATTATCCACATTTTGAGTGACAACAGTTACGTCGAAATATTTTTCAAACGAAACAATAGTCAAATGCCCCGGATTTGGTTTTGTTTCGTGAATAATTTTTCTACGATATTGATACCATTCCCAAACAAGATCTGGATTTTTAAGAAATGCGTTGAAATTTGCTAATTCTTCAGGTTTTAATTTATTCCAGATTCCGCCTTCACCGCGAAATGTTGGAATTCCGCTTTCGGCTGAAATTCCAGCTCCTGTAAAAAAAACAATTTTTTTTGATTCTTTTAGTTTATCGATTAACGATTTTGGAATTTCCATGTTTAAAGAATTTATTTTTTTAATTCTTTAATTAGCTTTTCAGCTTCCTTTAAAAATTCGTCGTCATCTTCGTCGTACTTTGGAATGTTTTTAATCGCTTCTAATTGTTCAATAGCTTTTTTATTGTCTTCTTTTTTAATTAAAGCTTTAGCGTAATCTAATCTATACATTCTAAAATCGGGACGCAATTTAATCGCTTTTTCAAAATATTCTATAGCTTTGTCTAAATCAGCCCAACCTAATCCCAAAGGCATTCTAAAAAGCTTAGATTTTTCGGAGGTTTTTGAGTGGGTTCGAGCTAAAACATAATAAGATGTAGCAAGAGCAATTGGACCAGAATTATTTAAGGATATCGCTTTTTCTAAATCTTCTTTAACGCTATTGACGACTCCGGATACAGAAAAAACGCCTTTATATAAAGCTATTCTTCCATTAGCTATTGCTCGTCGCAGTAAAGTTATAGTTTTATCTGGAGCAATTTTAACAGAACGCTCGGCATATTCTAGAGCTAAATTATAAATTTTTTCTTGTTCCTTTTTTTGTTCGCTGGTTGCATCCGGCATATGCTCCGCAATATCTACGAAAGCTCTGCTGATTCTCCATAATATATCATGATTATTTGGAGCGATTTTTTCCGCTTGCAAATATAATTCTAAAGCTTTTTTATTATTAAATTCTTTTTCCGCGTAAAAATCGCCTTGATTTATAAGTTCTTCGATATTTTGCGATAAAACAACGCCGTTGATTAAAAAAATTGAAAGATATAAAATAATTCGCATTATGCCCTCTTATTTATAAACTAATTCTTTCCGAAGTTATCTGGTATATATATCATCGAATTAATCAAAGTTTGATAGCGAGTCCATTTGCTTCCGGAATTTAAATCTTGTTTTATTGCCGATTTATAAGCGTTTACCTTTGAGCTCAATTCGTCGATTCCATGTAAAGCTATTGCTTCTAATGTTTTAGGTTCGATTGGAGAGCCATATTCTAATCTGCCTTGATGGCTTGCAATAAGATGAATTAATTGTCGTTCCAATTCTTGAGGGAAATTGTCCAGTTTATTTATAGCTTTATTTAAAAGCGAAATGCCGATTAAAATATGTCCGTTTAATTTTCCTTCGTCTGTATAATCGAAATTTCTATCGTAAAACAATTCGTCAATTTTACCGACGTCATGCAAAACGCATCCAGCGATAAGAAGATCTCGATTTATTTCTTTATGAAGATCGCAAATTAAGTCCGCTAAGCGAATCATTTCAATGACATGCTCAAGCAATCCGCCAATATATGCATGATGCCAGCTTTTGCCGGCGGGAGCCAAACAAAATTTTTGGAAAACTTCGGGGGTAAAAAAAACTTTTAATAATTTCTTTAAATTATCGTCTTTAATATTGTCGATTCTCTTCCAAAATTTAATTTTTAAATCTTCAATATCTTTGTCGCATCTTGGAAGAAAATAACTTATCGGAATGTTTTCGTTTTCAGAAGGTTTGTAGATGTTATCTATTGATATTTGAATTTGTCCGTTATAGTCTAAAGTTTTGCCTTTAATTTTAACTATTTCGCCGGGTTCAAGCTGTTTATGAAACTCGCTAAT
>Ga0308407_1001054_pt1 | contig 16364 bp, 15 predicted proteins | sample HotsprSampleMSe2_FD_203476 | JGI IMG/M metagenome (GOLD analysis project Ga0308407, IMG submission 203476) | Hot spring phototrophic mat microbial communities from Mushroom Spring, Yellowstone National Park, Wyoming, United States - 20060911_MSe2 ...
TAAAGAAAAATGTATTATTATACTCGTCCGCGGAAATTGACAATAACGTTAAAGACATTATATGGAGCGCTAATTCTAAATCAATATATTTTTCAGTAGAAGAGAAAGGATATACTTCGATTTATAATTATAATGTTGAAAAGAAAAAAATTGAAAAGCTTTTAAATAAGTCTTTAATATTATCCTTTTCATTATCGCCCGATGAGACTTTTATTTTATATACGGCGTCAAGAGTCGACATTCCAGTTGAAATCTACAAATATGATTTTAAAACTAAAAAAGAGGAACGACTAACAAAAGTCAATTTAGAATTAACTGAAAAAGTAGACTTCAGACCAGCAGAAGAATTATGGATTAAGTCTAACGATGGAACATTGATTCATACATTTATTGTAAAACCTTATAACTTTGATCCTCGACAAAAATACCCTCTTATATTAAATGTTCACGGCGGACCTCAAATGATGTGGCGAAATTCTTATCGAGCAGATTGGCAAATATATCCAGGGCATGGCTACATTGTAGCGTTTCCAAATCCAAGAGGTTCCACAGGATATGGACAGAAATTTACTGATGAAATCTCTGGCGATTGGGGAGGCAAAGTTTACAATGATTTAATGGCTGTCGTAGACTCCTTAGAAAAATTGCCTTTTGTCGATAAAGAAAGAATTGGCGCTATGGGATGGTCTTTTGGCGGTTATATGATGAATTGGTTTCAAGCTAAAACGAAAAGATTTAAATGTTTAGTTTCAATGATGGGGATTTTTGATTTGCCTTCGTTTTATGGAACAACCGAAGAATTATGGTTTCCAGAGTGGGATTTAAAAGGCGCTCCATGGAATTCTGAAGATTATAAAAAATTTAATCCAGCTGAATATTTTGAAAATTTTTCTACCCCGACATTGATTATTACTGGAAAGAAAGATTATAGAGTTTCATATACGCAGAGCGTACATTATTTTACTTATTTACAAAAAAAAAGAATACCTTCCAGATTAATTATATTTAAAGAAGAAGGACATTGGCCTAATCATATCAAAGCTATGCCTTTATACTATAACGCTCACCTTGAATGGTTTCATAAATACTTAGGCGGCAAGCCAGCTCCTTTTGATTCTAAAGTTATGTCGCGCAATTTGCATTTAATTAAAACGAATGAAATATATTAAAAAAAGTTTAAAGCCGCAAAAGCTATTGTAGACATTTAGCTTTTCGGCTTTATTTGATAAAATTTACTTGTAGTTTGTTAATACAATACGTTTAATTTCAAAGTTAAAGACGTTTTACAATCGTATATAATTTAAATAAAAGTTATCAAATTCAACATTCAAGCTATTTAATCAAAAGCAAATTTTTTTTAACTTCAATTTTGCTTTATATTTTGTTGCTAATAAAAAATTAAAGGCTAAAATTATTTTTTTCAAAAAAAGATAATTGAACTTAAGAAAATACGCATCTGTTTTAAAGAAAAAAATTATTATATGAAACTAATAATTTTGCTTTCATTTATTTTTGTTGTAATATTATTGACATTGGCGGGTTATTTATTATCATACTTTTTAAGACCGTATAACGATACGCCTTTAAAGAATCTTCCTTATGAATGCGGAGAAATTCCACAAGGGGAAGGCAGACTAAAATTTGAATCGAAATATTATATTGCTGCGATTGTTTTTATTATTTTTGAAATTGAGGCAGTTCTATTGTTGCCTTGGATATCGGAATACAAAAATTACGGAATTGAAGCTCTTCTTGCGGGATTAATTTTCTTATTGGTTCTATTTTTGGGAATAGTTTACGAGCTAAAAAAAGGCGACCTAAAATGGCATAAAGAGTAAAAGAAAGATTTTAATATGAATACAATCAATGAAAAAGATAATTTATTAAATAATAAAATAGAATATAATTCTAAAGATAAAAATTTTTATTTTGAACCCGGAGTAATTATTGCTAAAGCCGACGAGCTTTTTTCTTGGGCTCGAAAATCTTCTTTATGGCAATTGACTTTTGGATTAGCTTGTTGCGCTATTGAGATGATGTCTACAAGCGCTTCTAATTACGACTTCGATCGTTTCGGAGTTATACCAAGACCCTCGCCGCGGCAGGCGGACGTTATGATTGTAAGCGGAACGGTTACATTAAAAATGGCTAGCAGAATAAAAATACTCTACGAACAAATGAGCGAACCAAAATACGTCATATCAATGGGAAGTTGCGCCACTTGCGGAGGTCCTTATTGGCAACACGGTTATCATGTCCTAAAAGGCGTCGATAGAATAATTCCTGTCGATGTTTATGTTCCCGGTTGTCCGCCAAGACCCGAAGCTTTGCTTGATGGTCTTATTACTTTGCAAAAAAAAATCGAAAAAGAATATCTATTAAAAGAAAAAAATGACAATAAAAGAAATATTTGATTTGTTAAAGAATCGTTTTGAAAATATAAAAATTTATATCGAAAAATTTGAAGTAGGTGAAGAATATATTGTTGTTTCACCTGATGCATTAAAACAAATTTTACAAGAGATTCGCAACAACCCGCGGCTGCATTTTGATTATTTAATGTGTATATCTTCGGTAGACGACGCTAATGGCGAAATTAAAAAAGATGAGAATGGAAATAAAATAATAAAAGGAGGGACTCTATCTTTATATTATCACTTATATTCTACGACGCGCAATCATAAAATAGCAATTAAAACATCGGTAGATAGAGAAAATCCCGCAGTCCCTACCGCAATAGATTTATGGAAAAGCGCCGATTGGCATGAAAGAGAAGCTTTTGATATGATGGGAATAAAATTCGAAGGACATCCAAATTTAAAGAGAATATTAATGCCGTATGATTGGAACGCCGGTTTTCCTTTAAGAAAAGACTTCATTACGCCTGAATATTATAACGATTTAAAAATACCTTATTAAATTATGATGAATGAAGCTTATAATCTCGAATATAAGTCGTTAAAAAAAGAAGGCGATTCTGAAATAATGATACTTAATATGGGGCCCCAACACCCTTCGACTCATGGCGTTCTTAGATTGGAATTGAAAGTTAATGGAGAAATTATCGAAGAAGTAATTCCGCATATTGGATATTTGCATCGTTGTTTTGAAAAACATGCGGAAGCTTGTAATTATCAGCAAGTTATTCCATACGTCGATAGAATGGATTACCTATCTTCGATGTACAATGATTTTGGCTATGCTATAGCCGTAGAAAAATTGCTCGGCATAGAAATTCCAGAAAGAGTCGAATATATTCGCATTATAATGGGCGAATTTCAACGAATTGCTTCGCATTTAGTTGCGATTGGAACTTTTGGACTCGACGTCGGCAGTTTCACTCCTTTTTTATATTGTTTTCGAGATAGAGAGAAAATATTAACGCTTTTTGAAAAAACTTGCGGGGCGCGATTATTATATAATTATATATGGCCGGGTGGTGTCTCACACGATTTATATCCGGAATTTAAGAACGACGCTTTAAACTTTTTAAAAGAGTTTAAAAGAAATTTAAAAGATCTGGAAATATTGCTTGTTGAAAATAAAATATTCATAGAGAGAACGGCTGGCATAGGAGTTTTGCCAGAAAATATTGCTATAAATTACGCCGCAAGCGGTCCTATGATAAGAGGAAGCGGAATTCCATACGACATACGAAAAATCGAACCTTATGGAATTTACGACAGATTTGAATTTAACATACCTGTTGGCGAAGGCATGATGGGGAAAAAAGGGGATTGCTGGGATAGATTTTACGTAAGATACTTGGAAATTTTAGAATCTATAAAAATCATTGAGCAAGCATTAGATAGCTTGCCTGATGGAAATGTGTTTGAAAAACTTCCAAAGAAAATAAAGCCTAAAAAAGGGATTGTTTACTCTCGCGTTGAAAGCCCGCGCGGCGAATTAGGTTTTTTTATTATTAGCGATGGAAGCGACAAGCCTTTTAGAATAAAAGTTCGAGCTCCATCGTTTGTGAATTTATCAATTTTGCCTGAAATTGCCAAAGGTTGTTTTATCGCCGATTTAGTCGCCATTCTTGGCAGCATTGATATAGTTTTAGGCGAGGTCGATAGATGATGACTTTAAACATAGCTTTTGTTTCTAAATTATTGATTATTCCAATTTTTTTTGGCATTTTTGTTTCATTATTTGCTTTGTTTGCCGTCTATGCAGAAAGAAAAATTTCTGCTCGAGTTCAAAATAGAATTGGCCCTAATAGAGTAGGTCCTTATGGATTGCTGCAAACTATAGCCGATATTTTAAAACTCATTCAAAAAGAAGCTCCTTATCCTTTCGGTTCTGATAAAATTTTTTTCAATCTAGCTCCTATTTTATCTTTTGCGGCTTCCTTTGTTATATTTTCTGTTTTGCCTTTTAATTATTATTTGTGCGGTCTTGATTTAAATCTTGGTTTGATTTTTATAATTGCCATTGGCGGATTTAATGTTATTTCAATTTTATTTGCCGGTTGGAGCTCAAATAATAAATATTCCTTATTAGGTTCGATGCGTTCAGCCTCGCAAATGATTAGCTATGAAATACCTATAGCTTTAATTTTTGCCGCCGTTTTTATAGCTTTCAACTCTTTAAATACAATTGATATTACAAAAGCTCAAGAAAATTATTTTTTTAATTGGAATATTTTCGGAGGCGACAATCATTTATTAAAAAGAATTTTAATTATTCCTTTTTCCGCAATATCTGTTATAATTTTGTTCATTGCTTTTTTAGCCGAGGCTAATAGGACTCCTTTCGATATTCCAGAAGCTGAAAGCGAGCTAGTCGCTGGATTTCATACGGAATACTCGGGAATAAAATTTTCTTTTTTCTTTTTAGCCGAATATTCTAATATGTTTATAGCTGCAGCTTTAATATCGATAATATTTCTTGGCGGTTTTTCTTCTCCGTTTGGGTATATTGGCTCGCTTTTAAATTCGAATTTTATTATAAACATAGAACAATTTTTTTGGTTTACGATCAAATCTTTGTCGATTGTATTTTTACAAATGATGGTTCGTTGGACATTGCCAAGACTTCGCGCCGATCAATTAATGAATTTGTGCTGGAAATATTTAATTCCATATTCTCTTGTCGCGGTTTTTTACGCTTTAATTATTTCTTACATATGAAAAGAATAAATAACATATGAATTTATAAACAAAAATAAAAAATAAAAAATGTTTATATACGATTATATAAAAGAAAGTTACGAAGGCTTAATATCTTCTGTAAAAGCTTTATCAGTCGGTTTTAAACACTTATTTAATAAGCCGGTTACAATTCAATACCCAGAAGTAAAATTAAAACTTCCAGAAAAAAGCAGAAATAGAATAGCGGTGATTATTGACGATTGTATTGGATGCTATCAATGCGAAAGAGCGTGTCCTGTACAATGCATAGAAATTGAAACAGTTAAAGCTTTGCCCGGCGAAGATCTCGGCAAAACTTCCGATGGAAGAAAAAAAGCTTTATGGGTAACAAAATTTGATATAGATTTCGCAAAGTGTTGTTTTTGCGGCCTTTGCGTTTATCCTTGTCCAACAGAATGCATCAAAATGACAGAAGAATATGAATATTCTGTATATGATAGACGCAACTTAATATATAGTTTTTCAAAATTTTCTACTGAAGAAGCGGAACAAAAGAAAAAAAATTTCGAGCTTTATGGCTCTCAGAAAAAAGAAGAAATAAATAAAAATTAATTCTTTTGTATGAATTTTAACATTTACGATTTCAGCTTTTATTCTTTAAGTTTTTTTTCAGTTATTGGAGCTATAGGAGCTGTGTTAAGCAGGCGAATCTTTTACGCTCTTGCGTCGTTGCTTTTGACTTTAATTTCTATTGCTGGAATATTTATTCTTTTTGATTCTGAATTTTTATTTTTGATTCAAATATTAATTTATATTGGCGGCATTTTAACTTTAATAATTTTTGCGGCTATTTTTTTGAATCTATACAACGTTTATAACGACGAAAAAAAATCGTTTGGATATTGGTTCGGTTTTTTGATTGCCGCTATTTTTTCCAGTTTTATGATTTATTTAATTTACAACGAAAGTAAGTTTTTTAATATAGAAACCGAAAGAGTTGGAAATTTAATCTCGTCAAAAAAAATTAATGAAATCGGAAAAGAATTAATAGAGCGATATATAGCTCTTTTTCACTTATTTGCTATTTTTTTGCTCGCGGCCGTAATAGCTTCGGCTTCTTTAGCTAGAAAGGAAAAAAATTAGGACTTAAAAATGACTTCGATTTCTTTGCAACATTTTTTGATTTTATCTTTTATTTTATTTTCTTTGGGAACATACGCGGTAATTGTCAGAAAAAACATATTGGTCGCATTGATAGGAATTGAATTAATATTAAATGCCGCTAATTTAAACTTTTTTGCTTTTTCAAAATTCAAAAATTATCAATTTGGAGAATTGGCGATTATTTTTGTAATTATCATAGCCGCCGCCGAAGCCGCAGTAGCTCTTGCAATATTCATTAATCTTTATCGAAATTTCGCTTCCATAAATCCAGATAAAGCAAATACAATGAAAGAATAAACAAAGTATGGCAACTATAAATTTAATTTTTTTTTCAATTCCTTTATCCGCTATTGTAGGTTTTATTTTAACTTTTATAGTTCCAAAAAAAATTAAAAGAATTTATTTTATAGAAATCTTTTTTTCATTAATAACGCTGCTCTCTTCATTATATTTGCTAATTCTTGTTTTATCAAAAAACTTCAGTTCAATACATTTTTCGATAGACATCTTCAAACTAAATTCAAATTTTGATCTGATCTTCAATTATCAAGCTAATAAAACAGAGATATACTTAATATTTTTAACGGCTTTGATATCTTTTCTTGTAAGGTTATACTCAATCGAATATTTAAAAAATGAAGAAAGATTAAAAAATTATTTTGTAGTTCTTTCTCTTTTTGTTCTATCAATGTATGGAATAATTTTGTCAAAAAATTTGTTTTCCTTATACATTTTTTGGGAGCTTGTTGGATTTTGTTCTTATTATTTAATTGGATTTTGGCGACATAAAGAAGCGGCCGCAAACGCCGCAAAAAAAGCTTTTATTGTAAACAGAATAGGGGATATAGGTTTTTTTCTTTCAATTTTGATTTTTGCGTCGACATATAAAACTTTAGATTTAGGGAATATATCAAATGCAATTGGAAAAGAAATTTATCCTTTTAGCCAAAAAGAATTTCTTTTTATCGCCTTGCTGTTAGCCTCCTTAGGAGCTTTTGCTAAATCAGCTCAAATGCCGTTTTACGTTTGGCTTCCAGACGCGATGGAAGGTCCTACGCCTATAAGCGCTTTAATCCATGCGGCTACAATGGTTGCAGCCGGCGTTATTCTTATATCAAAATTATTCGCAATTTCTACGGCAGAATTTCTTTTAATAGTCGCATATATTGGAACTATAACCGCTTTAGCTGCATCTTTCATAGCTTTATCTCAGAACGATATAAAAAAAATTTTAGCATATTCGACAATCAGTCAACTTGGATATATGTTTGCCGCGTTGGGTTTTGGAGCTTATTCTTTAGCTTTAGGACATTTAATCGCTCACGCTTTTTTTAAAGCCGGATTGTTTCTTTCAGCTGGATATATTATACATTTATTCGAAGGCGAACAAAACATAAAGAAAATTTTCATCGATAAAAAGAAAGAAAAGATTTTGTTTTTTTCCTTTTCAATTTTTTCGCTGTCGCTATGCGGCTTTCCTTTTTTTTCTTCTTTTCTTACGAAAGATTCGATATTAAATTTTTCTTTAATCTTTTCAATAGAAAATAATAATTATTTTTTCTCCGCTTCGCTTTTCCTTGCTTCTTTGTTGACATCTTTTTATACATTTAAATTATTTTTTCAAATATTTTTTAATAAAAAAGAACATAATTTTCTTAATCATGCTCGCCACATCTCGAGCGATAATAAAACTTTATATTTAGCGCCAATAGCAATTTTTGCCGTTTTAAGTTTATTTTACATTTTTTCGTCGACTCCTTTTGATGTTAATCGCAGTTTTGTTTTAAACGATATAACGTCCGAACTAAAGCTATTAGCTATTCATGATTTTTATTATCGACACATCGACAATACAAAAGGGGATTTTCTAAATGCTTTAGATTTAAATTCGTTAGAATTCAATCAAAAATATATTAGATATCATCTATTAACGACTTTGCTATCTTTGTTAATGTTTTCTATTGGAATTGTCTTTGCCGCAATATTATATATTAAAAATATCTTAAATCCAGAAAAAATTAAAAAAAAGCTGTTTTTCATTTATAAGCTTTCTGAAAAAAAATTATATTTTGACGAACTATACGACATTATATTCGTCGATTTAACAATTTATCTTTCTCGATTTGCCGCTTTTATAGATAAAAATATAATAGATGAAACGATCGAATTTGTTTCATACTCTACAAAAATTATTGCCCTTTTGGCAAAATATTTAGACAAATATTTAATAGACGGAACTCTACATTTAATTGCTTTCATATTTGAATTTTTGGGCTTGTTAATAAGAAAAATTCAAACGGGAAAAGTTCAAACTTACATAGCTTTATCAGTTTTAATCATGATAATCATATATATTTTTATAACAAATTAAAATTTGGAATAAAAAATGGCTGGTTTTCCGATTTTATCGACAATAATTTTTTTGCCTATTTTTGCTGTTTTAATAATTCTATTATTGCCTAAAAGACTTAAAACTTCGATAAAAACAATTTCTCTTGTAGCTTTCTTGCTTCAAACTATTTTAATACTTTTTATTATTTCGAAATTTGATTTTAATCTCTCTGGCGTAATTAAATTAGAAGAATTTCAATTCGTAGAAAAAGTAGATTGGATAACTGTTTCAAATTCTGCTCAACTTAATTTAAATTTTAAAATAGAGTATTTTTTAGGCGTCGATGGAATATCAATCGTAATGCTTTTGCTAAGCGGCATAATTTTTCCTATTTCTGTTGCAGCCTCGTGGAATATCGATAAAAGTCCCAAAGGATATTTTCTAATGTTAAATCTCTTAAATTCAGGCGTAATGGGAACGTTTGTCGCTTTAGATTTATTTTTATTTTTTATTTTTTGGGAAATAATGCTTTTGCCAATGTATTTTCTGATTGGCCTTTGGGGCGGCGAAAGAAAAGAATATGCGGCGATTAAATTTTTTCTTTATACGTTATTTGGCGGAATTTTATTATTGTTGACAATAATACTTCTTGCGTTAAGCTCGTCGATTATAGCAGACGGCATTTCATATAAGACTTTTAATTTAATATACTTAATGGATCAAAATAACTATATCAAAAACGGTTATTTATCTATTCTTAATTCAAACCACATAAGATTATTAGCTTTCGCAGCTTTATTTGTCGCTTTTGCAATCAAACTTCCTATATTTCCATTTCACACGTGGCTTCCAGACGCTCATGTCGAGGCTCCGACTCCAATAAGCGTTATATTAGCGGGCATTCTTTTAAAACTTGGCGGATATGGATTTATAAGAATTTTATATCCGCTATTCCCTGAATATTCTAAAGAATTTGCTTTTTATATTGCAATGTTAGGATCCATAAATGTAATTTACGGAGCATTATGCGCCCTCGCTCAAACTGACTTTAAAAAACTTATCGCTTATTCTTCAATATCGCATATGGGCTATGTTATGTTTGGATTAGCTTCTTTAGATCAAGTCGGCGTTTTAGGTTCTGTAATGCAGATGTTTAATCATGGAATAATAACTTCTATGCTTTTTTTAATTGTTGGAATAGTTTACGATAGAATACATACGCGAGAAATTGCAAAATTTGGCGGATTAGCTTTAAAAGCTCCAATCTATACTGGATTTGTTACAATAGCTTTTTTTGCCGCAATTGGTCTGCCCGGTTTATCGGCTTTCATTTCAGAAGCTTTTTGTTATTTAGGAGCTTTTAACAATTCGGATACTAGATTATTTGGAGCGATATCTTTATCTGGCGTAGCCTTAGCCGCTGGATATATGCTATGGACTTTGCAGAGAATTTTTTTTGGAAAACTAAAAGATAACCTCGAAGATTTTCAGGATCTAACTAATAGGGAAATTGCGATGTTAATTCCTTTAAGCTTCTTAGTGATATTATTTGGTATTTATCCTTCATTATTAATCCAGATGCTTAATAATTCTATAAACTTTTTTGTAATTTTTATTTCGAATTAAAATTAGCTCGATATATGTCGATTTTTAATTTTATTTATTTGCCTGAAATGCTAATTGTTGTTTCCATAATTTTTATTTTATTTTTTGATTTATTCTATGAAAGAGACAATAAATCATTAATATTAAAAAATTTATCCATAATAATTTTTTTAATTTCTATAATTGCTATTATTCCGACAATTAGCGAACAAGGATTTTATATTTTTCTTCATAAGATTAACGATTTACACAAAGCCGTTTTTAAGTTCGATTGGTTGTCTATTACGATAAAATATTTAATTTATGCTTCAACGATAATCGCTATAATAGCTCTTAGAAATTCAAACGAAATAAAAAAAGAAAAAACTGGCGAGTTTCTAATCATTCTATTCTCAATTTCGCTGTCTATGTCTTTATTAACTTCGACCATAGATTTGTTAGTTCTTTATGTAATTTTAGAAACAATTTCGCTGCTTTCGTACACTTTAAGCGGCTACCTTAAATTTGCCGCAAAAAGTTCAGAAGCTTCTTTCAAATATTTTCTTTATGGAGCTTTTTTTTCCGCTTGTTCGATTTATGGCATTTCGATAATATATGGATTTGTAGGATCCTTTAATTATTTCGATATTAAAAATTTTATAATTTCATTAACAAGCTCGAATTACATTCTATACTTTTCAATATTTTTAATTTTTGTATCTTTTGCGATTAAATTATCTATAGCTCCCTTTCATTTTTGGACGCCGGATGTTTACGAAGGCTCGCCTATATCCTTTGTTTCCTTTTTGACTTCCGCCGGCAAAGCTGTTTCGTTTGGAGCTTTATTAAATTTTATTTTAACAGTTTTCGAATACGATAAATTTGATCAAACTGCTCAATACATTAATTGGAAAAATATATTTATAGTTTTATCTATCTCTTCGATAACAATAGGAACATTTGCAGCTTTATGGCAAAAAAATATAAAACGATTATTAGCTTATTCTTCTATTGCTCACGTTGGTTATTTTCTCTTAGGGTTAGCGGCTGGCTCTAAACTTGGAATAATTTCATCTATAATATATTTAATTTTTTATACTATAACAAACGGAGCCGCTTTTTTTGCTCTTCTAAGAATTTCAGAAAATGCCGACTCTGAAGATTTAGAAAGTATTGCTGGTTATTCGAACTTTGATTCTTTTACTTCTACAAATCTTGCTCTTTACATTGCGTCATTAATAGGACTGCCTCCGACTTTAGGTTTTGCCGCAAAATTTTTAATTTTATGGTCATTGATAGAAAACGATATGTACATTTTAGCGGCAATTTCCGCTTTTTATTCTGTTCTGGCTCTATTTTTTTATTCGAGAATTTTAAAAGCTTTGTTTATTAAAAAAGTTCGTAATGAACTAATTTTAAAGAGGAATATCGATTTGATAGATAAAATATCTTTAATTTTATTAAGCGTTTTTACGATTGGGGGAATTTTTATGCTAGCTTATCTAATTAACTATTTAAATTCTATCATTTAAAGAATCGTCCTCTCTTAATAACATTTTTACATATTTAGCAATTTCTTTTGCTGTATTAGATTCGGAAGAATTTTCAATTCTTATTTTTGCAGCTTTGATTTTATTGGAGCCGCATTTAGGACATTCTACAATATCTATTTTATTAAAATCTTCATACAGTATGAACTTATGCCACTCACATTTTTCACAATATAGTTTTAGAGGCAAATTCATAATAAATACTATAAAAGTATGAAGTTTTTAGGCGGAGATAATTATGCTTCTTCTGTTTGGTATTTTTCTACTTTTTTTAATTTAATTTTGTCTTCTGAAGGAGAAAAGGTTTCTGAAGCGCCTTGAGTTTCGTAACTTCTTAAAATTTGAATAATTATAAATACTGAAACAACCATTATTATTCCAAGTATTAAATCCATAATTTACTCCCAAAAAAAACTAACATATTATCGTAGCTTTCAAAAAAAAATTTAATCAAAAATGAAAGTTATTTTGAAATTTTTTAATGTTAGTTTCATTTATTTCTTTAAAATTCGAAACTTAGTTTAAAGATCATTTGATTCTTTTCAAAATTTATCGAATTGGCTTTATAGAAATGTTTTTATTAAAAATTAAAACCGAATCCTAATATATTTTTTTTGAAATTGCTTTAGAATAAATTTTCATCCTCAAAAATGTCGCGGATATCGATAAAAAAAAAGCGGAAATTGAAAAAAGGAAGATTAAGCGAAAAATTAAACGATATTAGTAATAGAAAATTTAATTTCTTTAGTTTTTGGCAAAATTAGTTTTTTTAAGAAAAAAATTAAAGTAAATAAAGTTTAAAATTAAGGAGGAAACAATGAAAAAGTTAAATTCAATAGTTTTAACAGTTTTAGTTTTAGCGGGATTAGCCGCAACTGTTAACGCTCAAACATCCGCAAGCGCTTCGGCTCAAGTAAAGGTAGTGTTAGTAAAGCCGTTGTCGATTAGCTTATATGGGGGCGATTTAGATTTCGGTGAATTTGTATTGACAGGCTCCAATGAGACATTGACAAAGGCGGCTCAAAACGGAGCGATATTTGAGGTGACTGGGCATCCAAATCGATATGTAACGGTGACGTTTGGCAATGTTACAATAGATAACAGCGCGTGGGTTGCCGCAAATGGTGGAGACGTAGGAACTATGACGTTTGTTCCAGATGTAAAGCAAACAGGAAAGAACAGCTCGTATGCCAATCCAATAGACGTGACGTCTGGAAGTTCGCATCAATTGCAAGTACAGACTGGATTAGGGAAATTATTCTTGTGGGTTGGCGGCTCGATAGGCGTAGCTTCCAATCAACCGCAAGGCGAATATGTCGGAACATTTACCGTTAGCGTAGAATATTAAAATATAAAGCAAAAAAATACAAAACTTTTAGTTTTAATTAAATATTGAAGTTATAATAACTTGAATTTATTTTAGAGCCGCCGTACAGGCGGTTTTTTATTTTTTTAAATCAAATAATATAAAAATTAAGCTTTAAAGTTTAACTTTTACTTTGCGACAAGCCAAGAGTTTGAAACATTAAATACCTATCAAAATTTAATTAAGGCTTTTAACGTTTATAATAAGATTGCGCGAAAATATAATTGCAATTCTCAGCTTAATTTATGCGAAACAGTTTCAAGATAAAAATTTTATTGCATGCATAATCGTAGCATATTTACATTTTGAGAAAATAACGCGTAGTTGAGTCAAAAAAGTTAAATTGCGATATGTTTATTCTACTGTAAAAAATTATAATTATAAATTATATATTTAATCGCTTCAAATAAAAAGATTATTTGAAATGATAAAATTATTTCCAATCTTTAGGACTTATGACAAAAACAAATTCGCCTTTAACAATTTTATTGGAAAAGTCAGAAAGAATCGAAGCGGGAGTTCCTCTCCAAACCTCTTCGTAAATTTTAGTTAATTCTCTACATACTGCGATTTTTCTTTCTGGCATATATTCGTTTAATTCATTCAAAGTTTTTTCTACTCTATGAGGAGATTCATAAAATACGATTGTTTTTTCTTCGCTAGCTAATTCCAAGAATTTTTTTTGTCGTCCTTTTTTTAATGGCAAAAAACCTTCAAATACGAAAGAGCTTGCTGGAAATCCGCTTAAAGTTAATGCAAGCAACAATGCCGAGGGACCAGGTATCGAGACAATTTTAATCTCTTTTTCAATTAACTTATTGATTAAAATTTGTCCCGGATCGCAAATTAAAGGAGTGCCCGAATCGGATACGAGCGAGCCAATTTTTCCTTCGACTATTTTTTTTACAATTATATCGACTTTATTTTTTTCATTATATGCGTTAAATGATAATAATTCTTTTTTTATATTTAACTTATTTAACAATATTGAAGTTATTCGTGTGTCTTCGCAAACGATAAAATCTGATACTTTCAACGCTTCTATTGCTCTTAGGGTTATATCTTCAAGATTTCCAATTGGAGTGGCAATTATATAAAAAATTTGATTCATTTATTTATTTAAAGTTGTATCGTTTAAAGCGACAACGGCTTTCCATAAGGAAAGCCGAGCGCGCAAGTAGCTTAGACATTTTTTAATTTGTTAAATAAATATCGAAAAAAATTTTAAAAAAGTCAAATACAAATTATTTAAGATTTTCTATATTCAAATTATTTTTAAATTCTATTGAGAGTAAAATTTAAAAAGACAAAAAAGCCGACACAATGCCGGCTTTAGGTTTACTTAATAAATAACATCTTTTTTGTTTCTCTATATTCAGGAGTTTCAAAAACATAGAAATAAGCTCCGCTTGAAGGAGAAGGATAAATTTTATCAAAATTAATAATTGTTCTATAAATTCCAGCAGGCAGAGTATCGTCAAAAATAAGAGCGACTAATTTTCCAATCGCATCGTATAAAGAAATTTTTACTCGCGTTTCTTTGGGCAAAGAAAATTTTACAGTTGTTGATGGATTGAATGGATTTGGAAAATTTTGTTCTAATTTAAAGTAAGTTGGAACTTCGGAGCTTTCTTGTTCGACTGATGTCAATTGAGTTTTAAATCCCCACGGCTGGGAAAATTGACTTTGTCCATATTGATTTATAGCGCAAATTCTCCAGAAATAAGTAGTGTTAGGTGTTAAATTTGTTAAAATATGGAAAGTATCGGTTATGTCATATTTGCTATAAATTATAGTTGATGAATTAAAAGTCAAGCTTTTAGAAACTTGAATGCCGTATTTTAATGCATCTGGGGTTTTCAACCATTTTACGGTAACTTCAAGCGGCAAGCCTTGCGTAGCATGGGGAGGCTCGGCTAATGTCGGAGATATTGGAAACCCAGTTTCAAAAGCATAAGCGTTAGAAAACGAACTTTCGGAGACGAAATTTTTAGCTTTTACTCGCCAAAAATATTTTGTTTTTCCAGATATATTTGTCAAAGCATAAATAGTGTCATTTGTAGTGGAATTTACGATAACATTAGAACTAAAGTCTGATGTTGTTGATACTTGTAAAATATATGAACTAGCGTTGTTTGCATAATTCCACTTTAGAATTACCGTGTCTCTTTGATTATTGGAGTTATTTATCGGAGTTATTAAGTTTGGAATTGAAGGGGCGTTAATTTGTATAATGTTTGACGGTTCGCTTTCGACCCAATTTCTGCTTATTGCTGATACGGCGATATATTTTTTGTTGGGAAAATTTATTTTTGACAAATCGAAAGATTTTAAACTTGTTATGTAAAAAATATTTGCCGGGTTAGTAAAATCTGACATATTTGGCGATGGAGTGTCAAAATAATAAATCGCAAAAAATAATTGAGGAGTTGAATTTGCTTGATAATCCCATTGCAATTCGGCAATTCCTTTAGCGCTATATTTTGTAAATCTTAAATTTATTGGAATGTTAGGTTTATTTGTATCGCTCCAATTCATTACTGGCGCTAAAGATTTATGTTTATAGTAATTGTTTTTCAAAGTATCCATAATTCCCTTTAAATTTTGAATCGTAATGCTTTTAGAGCTAAAGAAACAACTTCCATAAGTTTTGGGATTTTGTCTCAAATGTATTATTTGATTTGGAATTTCAGAAGCGCTCCAAGTTGAAAGTCTATAAGCTCCATGACCGGCGTAAAAATGTCTATTATTTTTAAATGTCGAATCAGCCCACCAATTGGAAAGTTTTTTAAAGTCTTGACTTCCCCCTATGGGCCAATAAAGTTGAGGTATTAAATAATCTATATAGCCGCCTTGCAGCCAAGCGATTGCGTCGCAGTAAATTACGTTGTATGCGTCCATTCCAACGATTCCAGATGGCACTCCGTTTTTCCATATTCCAAAAGGACTCATTCCAAATTTTACGTGCGATTTAATAGCTTTTACGCTGTCTCTAATTTGTCTTAGCAGTAAATTAACGTTGTCTCTTCGCCAATCTCCTCTGTTTGTAAATCCTCGATTGTATAAATTAAATGTGTTTTGGTCATGGCTGTCGTTAAAGCCGTATTCCGGATACGGATAAAAGTAATCATCCATATGAACTCCGTCGACATCGTATCTTTTTACTACGTCGGCAATTATCATAGAAACATAATTTCTTACCATTGGAAGACCGGGGTCTAAAATTCTTAATCTAACGCCGCTTGCATTTGGACCAACTACAATTGTCCATTCTG
>Ga0308407_1001057_pt1 | contig 16345 bp, 22 predicted proteins | sample HotsprSampleMSe2_FD_203476 | JGI IMG/M metagenome (GOLD analysis project Ga0308407, IMG submission 203476) | Hot spring phototrophic mat microbial communities from Mushroom Spring, Yellowstone National Park, Wyoming, United States - 20060911_MSe2 ...
CAGTAATTTTAAGTGCTGCTCGTCGAACCGTTTCAGGTTCATGGTTCCCTCCTTGCGTCCGTATTTCTTGTGCGGGCGGGCGCTCCCGCATTAGCCCAACGGTCTTACCGTTGAGCAATCCGAATGTTTTGGAGATACTCCCCGCACGGGGTCATACCCCACGCGGGGAAAGCGCACGAGTGAGACTAAAACTCGTCCCACTCGTGCGTCTTGGCGGGCTCCCATTCGCCCGTCAAGTCGTAAAGAATGTCGCGCGGGTCTTCTTTCTCCCGTCGCCCAATTTGCGCCGCCCGACGGCGGAGCTCGCGAGCGCGCCGCTTAGAAGAGCGGCGATTCTTCTGCTGTTTCTGTTGCATCTGATGCATTGTTCTGCCTCCTTGTGGAATTGGTTGCCCCGTAGCGTGGGCTTGCGCGTATGTACGGGGGAACACACGCGCAAGATGCGCCGTTCCGAGTTCTTGTCGTCGCGCACGGCGCAACACGCGCCGACAGTGCTCCGCGTGGGCTATTTAGCCATCTTGCGGCGGAGCAATTCTTCGGGTGTGCGCCCGGTTTGTTGCACAATCTGGTTGCGCAGTTTGCGCTCGCGGGCTTGTTCGCGGGCTGCCAGCCCACCCGCGCGGTTCCGCGCACGCGGCGTAGCGCCGCGCTGCGTCTCCCCGAAGTAAACCGCGCGGATTTCGGCGGAGAACCACTTTCCGAACTTCTTGGACATGCTTCCTCCGTGGCGTCGCTTTGACCCCCAAACGGTGGGTGTGCTGACGCCTATATGTGGGCGCGGAAACATTCCACGCTCAAACAAGTTGGTTATAACAATCCCCGCATGGGGTCATACCCCACGCGGGGAAGGCGGTCAACTCCCGTTCGGGGCGTCCCCCGCTTCCGTTTGGGAGCCACACAAAGCGGGGCGGGCAGATATGTTGCTACTCTATAATAATCTGCCAGCACTGAGAGACTTTTTGGTACTCTTCCGTTTCTTTGAGTTCTTGCAGATACGGGTGGTTTGTATCCAAACCAATCTGATCTGCAAAGTAGACGATGACAGCCAAGTTGTATTTGTTCCCGTCTGCGAAGACGGGTCTCCCACGGCTCCAGACAATCTGAGCCATTGTTCCTTCGTACTTAATGCCCCATTCCAAAGCTATGGCACCAAGATGGTTTTGGCTCATTTTTATCCATGTGCCGTTTTGCCAGAACACTGTTCTGGCATCTTTGGGGAGACCAAAGATTTCTCGAAAGCGTTTCTCGTACTGTTTGTATCGCATGTTGTTCTCCTGCGCCCGTATTTTTGTGCGGGCGGGCGCGCCCGCTTTGGGACACGGAATGTTCCCGCGCCCAAGAAGTGTCTGTAAAGTTCCCCGCACGGGGTTATACCCCGCACGGGGGAAGACGGTCATCTCCCGTGCGGGGCGCCCCCCACTCCGCACGGGAGAACACGGAGCGGGGGAGGGCTATGGCTCAGACTATACCTTTGCGCTGCGCAATGGCGCGACCGTAGAGTTGCGACAGGAGACGGCGCGCCATATATTCATGGCTGCGGCGCTTTGCCAACGCCTGCTTCATCAGCTTTTTGTTGTGGCGTGAGCGTCGGTGGAGCCTGACAATGCTCAGCGTCGGCATCTCGCGCACCTCGCGCTGGAGCTCCTTGCGCACCGCGTGTTCAAGCACGAGAAGCTTGCGCTCGATCTCGCGCATGGCTCATCCCTCCTTCGCTCCCAGATTCTTTCCCCAACGCTGGGAGCTGGGCGTGGGGAAGAGAGGAATGCTTCCCCTCTCTGGGGGCTGGTTCCCCCAGAGAGAGGAACTCCCGTTGACGCGGAAGCCCCCCCCCCGCACGGGAGCACACGGGGGGGAAGGGGAGCTGCTCGTTTACAAATCCAGCGAGAATCTCAGTGCAAAGCGAAGAGAACGAAGTGGAATCTCATGAGATTCCGTTTCGAGCAGTTTTTCAATCGCAGCGCGCCGTTGGGACACAGGAATCTTTTGGGCGCTTGTTATAATCCCAATCAACTTTGCGCGCATCACCGGGTCGGGATGCTGCTTCGCGGTTTCGCACAGGTCTTTCCAGAAGCGCCGTGCGTTGTTCAGCAACCCCCGACGCGCCTCATCGTATGCAGCGCCCGACTGCTCCAGTTGTTGGAGCAAGTCAGAAAAGTTAGCTCTTGCCATGTGTTCCTCCTTGCGCCCGGGTCTCGCAGACCCAAGCAAGTTTGTTTTTTTTTGTTGTGTGGTTGACGGGGGGGGGAACCCCCGTCACACCAGAGAGGGGGAAAACATCCCCTCTCTGGAGCGACCGTAGTCACCCCAGAGAGGGGATCCCCCGCTACGCGGTCTTCCCGCTCCCGCGCGGGGGGATACGGGAGCGGAAGTCAGATTACTCGTCGATGTGGGATGGGGATAATTATCCCCTCCCCGTTGCAATCGGGGCAGGTCTGCTTCCCACTGCCGCCGCAGTGGAAGCAGACTTCTATCGACTGGAACGGTTCGTCGTAATGATTCCAATGGTCTATTGCGACGAGTCCCCCGTCGCAATAAGGGCACTGGATGCTCCCAGTGCCCTGACAGTGTGTGCAAAGTGCGTAGGTCTGTTCCATGAAACCCTCCTAAATTGATGGTCATCTCCCGTTGACGCGGAAACCCTCCCCCGCACGGGAGAACACGGGGGAGAGAACTGGATTATCTCCAGACTATCCAAACCCAGCGGACACCTTCAGGGTCCGTTTGGATTCGAACTTGTTTGACGGGACCCGCAGGGTAGTTCCACTTCACTGTTTCCCCGTCTTGATCAATAAACCCTTGCCAAGAACGGGGGTAGAAGTGACTCCCTACACATGCAACTGTGGGCTGTAACCCGCGTTGAATGAGTATTCGCACGGGGTTAGTGTCGTGTTTGACGACAACTTCCCCATTCTCCGGTACCAGGATCCAGCATCTCATGGTTTACCTCCTTACCCCCCCCCGTCCCCCCACTTTTGTTCGGGAGGGCGCGTAGGGGGCACTTAACTTAAAGTGGAAAAAGGCGTGTGTGATTTCATCTTTGTTGGGGCGGGTATTTATTGGTATAATGTGGGTGTGTTGGAGGGTACGGTATGCGGAGAGTGGAGTTGTTGGGTGAGATTGATATAGAGCGTTGGGCGCAGTATGATGATATAATCACGGACAGTTTATGGTTATTGGGCAGGCGTGATAGTAGTGGTGCGCACACTGGGGAGTATTGGGGGAACTTTGTGCCTCAGATACCGTATCAGGCGATGCGTCGTTTCACCAAGCCTGGCGAGTTGGTGATAGATCCGTTTGTTGGTTTTGGTACGACGCTGATTGAGGCGGTTCGGTTGGGTCGTTGTGCGATTGGTGTAGATTTACAGTCGTCTTGTGTGGATGCGGCGCGGGTGCGGGTGGCACAGGAGGCGGGCACAAGCGATACGCGTGTTATTGCTCTTGTGGGCGATAGCACTTGCTCTGAGACCGTTGCTGTTGTGCAAGATGTGATGCGTCAGTGGGGCTTTCCGCACGCGCACTTGCTCATCCTGCATCCTCCATATCACGACATCATTCGTTTTAGTGATTATCCCAGTGATCTTTCGAACGCGCCAAGTGTGGATGCGTTTTTGGAGAGTTTCGGGCAGGTCGTAGAGAACTTTGCGCCGCTTTTAGCGGAAGGGCGCTTTCTTGTGCTGGTGATTGGTGACAAGTATACTCGTGGCGAGTGGGTTCCGCTGGGTTTTCAGACGATGGAAGTGGTCAGGCAGCATGGTTTTCGGCTTAAGAGCATCTGTGTCAAGGATATTCAGGAGAATCGTGGCAAGCGTGGTCAGTATCGTTTATGGCGTTATCGTGCGCTCAGGCACAACTTCTATGTGTTCAAGCACGAGTATGTGATGTTTTTTGAGAAGGTGGGGTAGTCTAGTGTGCTTCAGAGTGGGAGTGTGAGCGTCTCGTTGCTGGTACGGATTTTGATTTTTACTTGTTCGTTGGGAATGGGCGTAGGAAGTTGTGTTTGCCAGCCTGCGTTGATGTAGGGTGCGAGTTGTATGCGTCTGGTTTGTCTTAGTTTTCGTTCCCACTCGATGAGTTCGTGCCATCCGAGCGTCGGATGCGTTCGACGGCGTCTTTGACCGGGTGTGCTTTGCCTTGTGCGATGCGTTCGGCGACTTTTGGTAAAAGTTCGGGTTCCACTTTTGGGAGCGCGGTTTTTGCGTCGGGTACTTTTCCTAATAGGACAGTTTCGGCAGCTTTGGGTTCAACTTCGGCAAGCGCGTCGACGGCTTTGGCAAATTCGGCGGCGTTTTGCACGGTTCTATAACTCACGCCGTGCAATGACGCTACATATCGCGAGGTTGCATGAGACCCCGATTATGGCGAAAATTTTTCGCCATGGCCTGAGAACCGCTGGAGCGTTTTTTGTTTCACTTGATTATAGAGCCGTCCGATGATGAGTGCGCGTTGTTCGTCGGTCAGATTGCGCCGTGCGAGCTGGTTTTGGAGTACCCACTGCACAGCGTCTGTCGCGTCATCAAATTCCATCTCTACAGTAGAGAATTCCAACCCGTGCTTCTGTGCGAGTTCGTATCTGTGATGACCATCGAGCAAAATCAACTCGTCGTCGCGTCTCCAGACAACCAGCGGGTCGCGTATCCCTTCAGCAATTACCGATTGTTCCAGCAGGTGCCGTTCGTCGTCGCGTAGCGGTATCAATGCGCGTCGTATAGTCTCGTTGATAGTCAATCGCATATGTTTTCCTCTCCGCGTTTAGAGTATACCTCGCGCTTTACAAAAGATGTCAAGGGGTATACTGCTTGCGTATGAGCGATACTTTTTATTGGGAGGTTCTGCAGTTGCGAGGTGATGACCTATGGACGAGCGTGATGAGGCGCTGCTTGGCGCCTGGTCGGACGAAGAGCGATTGAAAATCGTTCAGTCGGCTTGGCACATTTTGCTCAAGCGAGACCGTCAGTTGATGAACCGTGTTTTGTCGATATTGCGTCGTTGGTACGATAAAGATGACCTCCGTTCCGATTTGTTCCTGCGTGGTTGGCTGGTTGTGGATTATGCGCGTGGTAGCAAGCGCGACTGTGCGAACTATGTGTATAGCGTGATGGTGAACCGTTTACGGGATATAGCGCGTGCGTTGAAGCGGCGATACGATTGCGGGTTCAGTGAAGAAGACAGTTTGGACGGCTTGGAGATTGGGGTTGGTACAGTAGACGATTGTGTTGACTGGTTGCATGATCGTGAATTGGATGTGTTGCGGTTGCGTGTGAGTTTTCTGGAGCAGTTGTTGCGCGAGCATGCAGAAGGGGCGTATTGGGATTATCGGATGCGTGTGGATGCGATTGTAGACGAGGTGTTAGCGGCGCACACACTGAAAAAAGAAGACTACTTTTTCGCAGGGGACAGTAGCTGGGATGAGGTGAACGAATTTCTGGAAACGATTGGCGATGATGATGAAACGCTTTTGGAAGATTGGGGAGATGAGTGATGGCGAACTATGCAGGCAATCCGGAGAAAGGCGGTGTTCTACTGGTCGGTCCTGAGCAGCAGGAGGCGGCAGGCGCGTTTCAGAAGATGTTGGGCATGGCAGGCGGGAACGGCGCTTTAGGCGCAGGTCAGTTTCTTGCGGGTGGCGCTAATCCGCCTGCGTTGCCTGTAGCGTCCGACCCTCTTATGAGCGCGTTAGCGACGGGTGGCGGTACAGACCCGATGGCTGCGCTTATGGGGCTATTGGGGGGTGGGGGTGTCCCTGCGGGTGATCCTGCGTCGGCGTTGATGGCATTGTTGGGCAGTGCGGGTGCGCCTGCGGATGCAGGCGCTTCTGCTCCCCCTGACCCGCAGATGCAGCTGGAAGATGCTGTAGTAACCGCGCTGTCGAATCCCGACTTTGCGCGGGAGTTAATTCGGCGGGAGCCTGCTGTTCTTCAGAAAGTTGTGAAATATCTTTCTAATGCTGGAGGCGCGGTTGCAGGATGAAGCATATCAGCTGGCGCGATGTAGTTTTTCACAATGTCAAGTTGGTCGGCGCGGACGAAGCGACGATACAGACGATTATTGACCAGCTGATGCATCGCGGGTACACCCAAAAACAGATTGCTCAATTGACGGGGTTATCCCCGCAGGAAGTGGCTTATTATTGGCATGGGAATGCGCGTCCTGTGGTGACGGTCAGCGAGCGGTTAGAGCGTGCGCGTGAACGCGATATTGCACAGATAGAAGAACTGCTTGCAGTTTATCACGAGAAAGCGTTATCGGGTGATGTGCGTGCGGCGAAAGTGGTTATAGATTTGCTTCAACATCGTGCAATGTTGCTTGGACTGGATAAGCCGAATGTATCTAAAAACCAAGAGAAAGAGTGGCTGACGATGTTCGATAAAGTGGACGGCGGTCTAAAGGAGGAGAGCGCGTAATGCGGAAACCGAATGCGCAGTCGTTAGAAGTGCAGCAGCGGAGCGCGTCGGATATGCAGACGATACGGCAGATCGCGTCGCAGGCGCGTGCGTTCTATTTGAAAGACCAGTCGCGCAGTGCGAAATCGTCTGCGCCGACAGCGGTTTTCAATCAGCTGGACAAGACGCGTGCGTATGAGTATGCCAAGCGTGCGGCGCAGCAGTTGGGGATTGAAGATGAAGATTTGATTCAATCCGCGTCGGCGTTGGTACATCTGGATCCGAAAGAATGGGACGCTCGGTTCCCCAAGCCTAAGCCGCAGCGGAATGTGAGCAATGTTCCGAGTCCGTTCGAGCAGGAATTAGAAAAGACGCGTCGTGAGGCGTCGCCGATATATGGGGTGATGCATTTGCAAAATCCCAAGCCGCGCTTGTTTCAGGGAACAGCGCTGGAGAATGCGCCGGGCATAAAAGATTTGACAGATGTCCCCGATTACAGCGATTTGGTTACTGCGTCGGTATATTGGGGATTGAAGCGTTGGGCGGCGCAGACCTACGGTTCCCAGCACTGGGCTGCGGGTTGGGGTGAAAAAGCGCGTCAGATGAAAGATGACGAGATTCTTCCGTATGTAGAGAATATCGCGTTGAGTGTGACTGGGCGTGAGTTGAGTCCGCGCGAGAAACGCGCGGCGGTAGGTCTATGGCGTGCTATGGCGACTTATAGTCCGAGCGATTGGGACACTCTACTTGGCAAGGATTGGAAAGCGCGTGTGGGAGATACTGTGCGCAAGAGCGAGCAAAAACCTAATAAACAAGGGGGGAGACAATAATGCCGCCGAATGGACAGACTGCGCAAGGGACGAATGATGGGCAGAACCGCCAACAAAAAGATTCGCAAATGAAGCCAAATGATCGGAACGGTCAAATTTCTGGTTATCCGATTGCCAATGTCTTTCGCGATTTCTACGGCGGCAATGTAAACGAGGCGTACCAGTGGTCTGCTTCTGACGAAAAAGTAGACGACAATAAGACGGTACGCCGTGTGCGTGTTTTCAGGAACCCAGATGATAAACAAACACATTTCTACTTTGAGCCTGATCCCGATGGTGGTTGGGCACTCAAGCATATCAGCGGGCAGACAATTGCTACTGGGTTGATCTATAATCCCAAAGAGCGTCGCTTTTATGCGACAAACGATGTACCGCCAGAGCAGATGCTACAGGCGTTGCGTCGTTTTCAGTCAGGTGGAACAACAGAGACAAATGGCAATGCAAGTGCAAACGGTGCGGGTGCTGTTCGCGGCGCGGTTCAGTTTCTGGACTTGGGTCAGAACCAATATATTTGGGTCGGGTTGGACGGTAAACTCCACTATGGGAGACGCGCTGAGAATGGCACGATGATTTCTGAGCGGAGTATACCGTTGCAACAGCTGTTTGAGTCGCCGTCTGCTCAGCAGACGACGCCAGAGTCTTCTATGAATTGGTTGATGACGGTGCTACCGTTACTACTGCTGATTTTAGCGAGGCGATAACAATGCGAATAAGTTCAACGACACGCGGAATGAACCCACCGCGAACACGGTTGTCAGGGGGCGGGCAACAGCAGCAACAGCAACAACAGCAACAGCAACAGCAGCAGCAACAACAGCAGCAGCAACAACAGCAGCAACAACAGCAACAGCAACAACAGCAACAACAACAGCAGCAGCAACAGCAGCAGCAGGCTGGCGGACAAACGGCTTCTAATAAACAACCGCAACAAAGAAAGGCAAAAGAAGGGCTTGCTTCTGGGCGTGCTATAAAAACCACATTAGTTCTTGGGGGCGGTGCAGCGGCAGCGGCGGGGGGGATTGCGCTTTTGAGTGGTGGCGGCGGTCAAGACGATGATCGCTTGCGAGCGCGAAGCCAAAAAGAAGCCGCAGAAACTGCGCCTAACCCGAATGGTAGTGCGCCGCCACCTACAGGTGGTGGGGCATCGCCTGCTCCGAATGGTGGCGCTGGTGGTGGCGGCGGCGAAACATTGACTAAAACAGATGGTGATGGTGGTGATACCCCCCCTGCACCAACTGTTGTTGATACCTCACCACTTGCTGATGAACAACGATCTGAAACGGCTGCTGCTGAAAACAAAGATAAACGGGAGCCGTCGCGTGATTTGAAATATCCTGACAAGCTGGAAGTAACCGATGTGCGTAGAGACAATAACGGGCAAGTTATACACGGACGGGTTGGGAACCAAGAAGCGCGGTTAGAAATCACACCAACGCGCACGCGACTGGTTGTTGACGATCAACCGCGCGGTGAGTTCTCTACGCTTGCGCTGATGGATGCTGCACAGCGCGTGCAAGACGGCGATACGCTGCGCCAAGCACGGAACAATAATCTCTGGGGCGATTTACTGAAGAACCCATGGTTCTTTGTTGCTTTGGCATTAGCAGTCTACGCATTTACGAGGAGGCGATAACGATGGCTGGAAGAAGAAACGATGTGTTTACTGGGCTGCGTGTATCCACGAAAGATGGCATGGAAATACCATATCCGTCTGCGCCGTCGTCTGCTGAGACTAATCGCACAGTTGAACCTGAGCGTCCGTTTTTTATATCGTCCGACGCTTTTGTGCAGCGTGTGCTACCCATCGCAGAAGAACATCTACGCCGATTGAATCAGACGGAGTTGGGAGGGCAACCTGTAAACCCCGACGCGGTTCGTATTAGCCCGAACGCGCCACAGTTTAAAGGAAGCAACTACACAGCGCAAATAGCGATTGTGAACGGTCGTCCCCATCTTTTGGTGCAGCGCGAAGATGGACAACTGTTTGCGAAACCCGTAGAACAGTTTTTGGATATTCGCCAGTGGTTCAATCCGCATTTGGTGCTTGCTGATTCGTCTGAAAGTGGGGCGGAAGCACCACAACCTGCAGCAGCGAAGACGCCAGCAACAGACGCTTCGGGTCAACCGCAGCCGCGTCCGATGAACATTTTCGAATACATGGAGAAGCTACCGCCACAAGAACGCTTAGTGTTCACGATACTGTTGTATCTCTTGATTTCTGAAACGATGGGGCGTATCTTTCAGCGTGGTGGCGGGAACCGCCAATCGCCGCCTATAGCGTGGCAAACGCCGTGGATGCCGGGGCCGCCGAAAGGACAGCAGTGGATGATTTGGGGCTGAGATGGTCTTACCGAGCGCAGGCGTACTGGACGATACGGAACTGGAGAAACGGATACGGTTCTTCGAGCAGTTTGCTGGGGTCAAGCCGTATGATGCCCAGTGCGATTTGTTGCGTCAGCGGTCGCGCTATAAGATTCTGCTGTGCGGACGCCGCTGGGGGAAAACGCTCTATCTTGCGATGGAGCTACTCTGGTATATCCACTGGTTGCACGAGATGAACCATCCGCGTCCGCGTGTACGGTTGGTTGCTCCCGAACACCCGCAAATCAAAGAAGTGATGAACTATTTCACGGAGTTCTGTGCCAAGGCGAACCTCCCGCTTCGAGAAATCAAAGATCCGAAAGACCCACATTTTCTTGCAGGGCGCGTGCGGTTAGAACCGCGCTCTGCAAAGAACCGTACATCGCATCGCGGTCCGGGGCTGTCGTTGGTCGTGCTGGACGAGGTGAGCGATATCGACCCAGATCTCTACTACTATTCGATTGCGCCGTCGCTGTCGGACTATCAAGGGCATGTGATTATGGCAGGGACACCTAAAGGTCTTAACTGGGTTGTCCAGTTCGCCGAGAAGCAAGGCATCGAGTTGCCGTATACAAACCTGTCGGGGTTCACTATGTTGGTCAGTCCTGACCAGCGTTGCACGCTGATGCGGTCGCCAACTTGGGCGAACCCGCATATTGACCCTGCGGAGATAGAGTTCCAGCGTCAGATACTGCCTCCAGAAGTGTTTGCACAAGAGTACGGGGCGGAGATACTGATAGGGTATCTCAATCCGTTCGTTGTGCAGCCTGAATATGTTGGTGCGTTCACCGATGAAGATTACGCAGCGATGCAGCATGCGGTTTGGGCGTTGGGCGTCGATTACGGGTACAAGTCGCAGAGTGCAGCGGTGTTAGCGGCGCTCTGTACGGACGGGATTGTTCGTATCCCGTATGTGGGCTACGAAACGCATATTGACGAGTTCAGTTTTGCGCAGTGGGTCGGGCAAGCGTTGGAATACAAGACAGGCAAAGGCGAAGTGCTGGCGATTATTGGGGATGCCGATTTTAGTAGCGAGCGTGGGCGTCGGTCTATTGCGGACAACTTGCGCGATTTGGGCTATCCGTTCTTGACGGGGATACGTGACCGCGTAGGGCGTTGGGCACGGTTGCGTGAGTGCTTGAACAACATGCGGGTACGCGTGCTGGAACCGAGTTGTACGGGACTGGTACAAGAGTTCAAAAACGCGAAACCGCACAACTATCGGATGGGCGATATCGAAAAGCCTGACCATGCACTCACAGCACTGGCATATGCGCTCGACTTCTTAGCAAAGCGACGCGCACCAACTGTACCGCTTCCGCCCGTAGAAAACCATCTACAAGAAGAAATCTTGCGGTTCTATCAACGGAATGTGCTTCCAGTGGACGAGTTCCAAAAACGCTCTAACCGTCAAGGACATAAAGTGAGTTACCCGCGTCCAGCGATACTAAACAAACGGAGGTGGACATAATGGCGCGTAGAATGGATTATCCGCGTGGTCGTGTCGATGTGCAGTGCATCGATTGCGGAACCATCTATGAGTTTTTCAATCATGAATCATTCTATCAAGAAGGCGTAACCGATAAATGCCCCGTGTGCGGGAGCGTGAACTATCGACGCGCATACCGAACAACGCCTGTTATCTCCGTCCGTATGAAGTTGCAAGCGGAGATACCGTGGTACTATAGAGACCGATTAGACGACCCGAACCGTGAGCCGATGACTTATAATGAGGCACGCGCCCGTGCCGTCGGACACTGGCAAGAAACTGGTGAATATGTCACGCCTGAAGATGTTATGAAAGAAGTCAATACAAAGTGGACGGGTTTTTATGTTCCTAATAGGAAAACTTCGGAGGGAGATAGTTAATGCGGTTCCGTCATGCGTCTACGATAACTTCGGTATCTCAAGGGGTTCCGCATGCGTATTCGCTGTTGTGGTCACCTGAAGATTTCTTCGCGCATGTCTATTGGGAGCAAGACGACAAAAAAAGAAGTATTGACCCTAAGTGGCGTTATGTAGAAGCCAAACTGACAGGTACACGGCTCCAGCATTTGGAGTATCTGCGTAGCGAATCGTTGCGTTTGCGTGCCGCGACGGATATTGATACGCTTTCGGCACTGCTTACGGGACGCATCGAGTTCCGTTATATGCCTGAAAAGCCCGAAGTGCAAGCGATATTTGAGCGGATATGGCATGACGAGGTGGCATCGTTAGTCGCAATTGCTGTACGGGACTATCTGGTCGCAGGGATTGGCGGATTAGCGATTACTCCGATGGGCGTTTTTAATATTCGTCCGGAGTTGGCAGTTGCTTATCCGAACTGGCATCGGTTTGAATGGATTGCGCGGTTAGTTGTGGTTCCCGAACGGTACTTAGAAACCGTTTTGGGGAAACGCGGGCAAGCACTGTATCGGCGCTATCAGTCGGGTCGTGCGCAGCAGTTATCGGAACAAGAATCCGAAACGCAGATGCCGATAGGACTTCCGTGTATAGAGATTTATGATGGTTACACACTTCGTTATTATGTGAATGGTCGTGAGGTAAACGCGCACGATCTGGGCGGGCGATACAACTATTTTCTATTGCTTGGCGAAGAGCGCACGGTCGATGAAGACTATGTACGACCGGGCAGCAATGTCGATATGGGCGCGTTGTACCCGCATTTCACTTCGTTCGCAGATTATGTGGGACTGCAACGGGTACAGAGCTACCCGCAAGACTGGACAGAAGACGGGATAGAACTTCCGATAGGTATGTTGGAACGCTGTGTACGGTCCGTCTATCGCGGTTATAATCTGTACGAGGCGCACGAGAAGCTTGTAGAGACCATTCTCAAGGAAGCACTCAAGGGGCGTTGGGCGTTCTATCGGTTCGATGCGTTCGATACGGAGAGCTTAGCGTTCCAAGAGTTCGAATCGATTTTCAATGCGATTGGTTATCACTGGGAAGATGTAGCAAAAAATGCGCCGCCGGTGCAATTTGCGGGCGGCGTCACCTTACAAGATATTCAAATCGGTTTGCGTGAGCTGGAACAGATTATCACTTCCGTCACGGGTGTATCGCCGTACATGTTGGGCGTTGTGGGTGTGACTCGTGTGGCGAGTGAAGTGGTCGCTTCGCAGCAACATACCAATGTCAAGCTGTCGGTGCAGCAAGAAAAAGTTGCGCAGATGCTGGCGCGGTTCACACGCGCGTACCAGTTCTATTTGATGTCGCTTCCAGAGGAGTACCAGCGCGTCTACATGGAGCCGATCGACAAGCCTGACGGGTTGCGTTATGTGCGTGTGGGACCTATCAGTAAGAGCGGGTTCGTGCTTCCGTTGGTCGAAGAATCTGATTATCTGGATTTCTTTTCCCAATGCCGTATTGAATTGGCATATACGGGTCAATTGAGTTTGAACGAGCGTCGTCAGAACTATATGCAAGCGATTCAGCTGTTGGGGAGCATGCTCCAAATCTTGATGCAGATGGGCGCGTCGTATCAGCTGGAGCCGATTATTGATCGCTTGCTCAAAGACTTCGGAGTTGACCTGCGCGAAGTTAAGGCGTCGCCTGTCCCTGAAGCGGCGGCTCCTGCGCCGTTTCCGACAGATGCGGACAGCAGTGCGTTATTAGGTTCGCTGGCTATGACGGGAGAAACGCATGCGGGCGTGGGGCTATCTCCCGACTTGGTGCTGCCTTTATTGCAATCGGGCGCAATCCCCGAAGATACGCTGGCGCAATATCTATCTCCAGAAGCGACGCAAGCGTTGGAATCGTTAGTCGGTAGCGATACTTTAGATATGGAGGGATAGAATGTTCCAATCATTCACGGAGTTCTTGAAAACGCAGGAAGGCGATGCGGTAGAAGCTGAGACACCCAACGCCGAATCGGAAACGCCTGCTGCAGAAGGCGATTCTGTAGAAGAACCCATTGATTTTTCGGCAGTGCTGGAAGAAACGGTCAATCAGTGGTTATCAGACGGAAATACGGACGAGACTGAGAATACAGACAGTCCCGACGACTTGGAATCGGAAGATACCGAGTTGTTAGAAGAAGATGACGACATAGATGTTCCTGATACAGAAGAAGAAGCTGATGTTTCGGATGCAGAAGACGATGCGCAACTGTCTAATGAAGAGATTGATCGTTTGTGGCAACAGATTGTTTCTGAGTTTGGGATAGATACAGAAAAACAAACGGATACAGAAGCCGTTTCTGAAAAAGGGCACGATGCGGACGCAAAGACGACTGAAGATGCTGATGAAATCAGCGCGTTGAAAGAAGCAATTCGTTCGTTATCAGAATGGCAGACTGCTGTGCAGCAGTATCTGCAGACCAGTGTAGAAGCAGAAAACATTCGTCAGGTGGCACAGCAGCTGGCAGCATTAGGTGTCATTCTGCCTGACGAACAAATTCAAGAAATTGCGCGTGTATCGCAGCAGCTCAATATCCCGCCATCTGTGCTTCTCAAAGCCAAGGCGTATGACTATACGATGCAGCAGATACAGCAGCGTAATGAGTTGCCGTACCCGTTTATGAGTGCGCCGCGTCCGGCGGCTCCCAATCTGCTTCCTGGTGCTGTACCGTACCAGCCGCCTGCGCCCGACACGACAAAACGCACAGGGTTCACGGGGTTCCAAGAGTTCTTGCGACAGATGGGCATATCCGAGTAAGCACGCGATACTTTATTATAGGGGGATTGGAAATACTCCCCATAGAGACTGAGGGGGAAAATAAACGATGGCATGGAACGATACTTACCGTAGTGACTTGCGTACACATCGTCACCATATTCCGCCGCAGCTACCAGAAACGCGCGGAATGTGGGTGCGTGCGACGATACCGCAATACTTTCGGAACGAAATCATCAACGCCGTCACGATCAAAGCGCCAACGCTCGACTACTTCAAACGCTACCACTCGAAGAACTGGCACAACAAAGCGCTTCGGTGGCCGAAAGCGTTCCGCGTTGCGACGGATGTCGGGGAAGGCATCTACGAGATTCGGTCGCCGTGGGTGAACTTCACGGACTTGTCGGGTCAAAAATCGGGTTCCAACCGCACGATCGATTACTACGATGCCTACGGGAACCGTGTGACTGACCCCAGTCTGATTCCAGATACTTTCGATTTGGAGCAGGCGCGGTTCCGCAGTGTCGCGTGGTATCCCGGCGCGGTTGCATACCGTGTCCAGTTCCCGCAGTTCGATGAGGTACTGGTCGGCACAGACGCGTGGAACGAGCATGTCGAAAAAGTTATCCAGATGGAGATTATGCAGAAGTCGCAGGCGATGAATGTACGCCTGTGGGATCAATCACGCGAAGCGTATGTGCTGGACTATGACCCCGACTTTACGACGCAGACGACCGCAAACCCGATGAGCTGGGGGAGTATCCCGTACTATATCAATTCCATCGCGTGGTATCGTACTTCCGAAGCCGGCAAGATCTTCCTGCGTCCGATTAATGAAGCGTGGATTCAGCAACTGGCTCAAGATATTGCTGGGAACTCGAACGACAACTGGACACGATTTGCGAACGCGATGAACAGTACCAGCTTCTGGTACGATTCGTCTGCGGAGACCGTTTCGGTCGATAGCGCGAACATGCGGCAACAGACCGTTGGGAGCGTCAATCGCGGTGTCGTGACTGTTTCCACAAATGTTGCGGACCGTCCGTCAGGCTGGACATCGTGGAGCTTTGCGGCACGGCTGCAATACATCAAGAACAACATTCTCAAGAACGGTTGGTGGATGGTTCCTTCGGAACTGACCATCTTCGTTCAGGGTTCGGGTCGTATCGAGCAGCCGCAGATTGTCTATCCCGTCGCACGGGACGCTTCGGGCAACCCGCTCTATCCCGCGTACAACATTACCGATCGCGTATGGGCGCATCCCGCAGGCGGCGATTTCCGATTCAACCCGCTGGATTTGGAACGCTTGTATCAAGCGGCGTTCTATAACTACGATGTGACCATGCCGAAACTGGCGGTGATGCATCCCGACACGCGTACCTATATGAACCAGCTGAACATGATTCGCACCTCGCTCCAGCAGACCCGTCGCAAGTTCGGTCCCGCGGATATGGCGTTGGACGGCGAGTTCCGCGACCTAGAAATCTTCGTGGATATGGCTGCGCCGAAGAACATCATCTATCTGCTCGGTGTGGACTGTCTCCATGTCGCGTTCTCTGATTATGAGGGAATGCTGAACCCGCGCGAGCTGCCGACGCAGACGATGGTCGACACGCTGGTCGCATGGACAGCTTATAAGTGGATGGTAGACAACATGCGCGTTCACGGAATCTACTGGGGCTTCACCGTGCGTATCTGATGTACCAGCCAACTAAGGTTATGTCTGCCAAGTGGAGGAAAGATTGGACGCGTCATCTCACGGTATCTTTCCTCCACTCTTTTTGGGAGTAATGCGATGGCGCTGCTAAAGACCGTGCAGTATATCTTTGTGCATACCGCTGCGGATCCGAGACAGAGTGGGAAAGCGGACACGACTATCGCGGATATCACGCGCTGGCATGTCGCCCGCGGCTGGACAACCATCGGCTACCACTATGTCGTGCGCCGTGATGGAACCGTAGAAACCGGGCGTCCCGTAACGCAGCAAGGCGCCCATGTGCGCGGATTGAACCACTGCAGTATCGGGATTTGTCTTAGTGGGAACCACGATCTTGCGCCGATGACCGCGAAACAGCGTGCGGCGCTCCTACAGCTCTTAGAAACGCTCTGCCGACGATATAAACTGCCTCCCAACGCGGTACTGGGTCATAAAGAAGT
>Ga0308407_1001061_pt1 | contig 16337 bp, 28 predicted proteins | sample HotsprSampleMSe2_FD_203476 | JGI IMG/M metagenome (GOLD analysis project Ga0308407, IMG submission 203476) | Hot spring phototrophic mat microbial communities from Mushroom Spring, Yellowstone National Park, Wyoming, United States - 20060911_MSe2 ...
CATATTCGGTGAGCAAAATAGAACAAGAGGGTTTTACTGCTAAGTGCTGAAAAGCATCATCAAGCAAGATGAGATTTGTATCGGGGCGGTGGTACAATAGTTCGGGAATGGCTAAGGCACGTTCTTCGCCTACGGCTATGCTTACTTTTTCTCCAAACTTTTCATAAAACTGCATTGGTTCGTCCCCTATGGTTTGGGGCGTATCTTCTTGATTAGCTAAGCGAAAGCCTCTGGTTTTCCTGCCATAGCCACGGCTAAGTATAGCTATTTGGTAGGTTTGGGAAAAAAGCCTGAGGAGTAGTTCTATATGAGGGGTTTTGCCTGTACCGCCTACACGCAAATTGCCTACGCAAACAATAGGTAAATCGAATTTTGCAGAAAAAAGAGCTTTTTTTCGGTACAGCCAAGAACGTACATCTGTAATGATGGCATAGAGAGTGGCAAATGGCAGAAGTAACAAGCGTGCCAAAAAATTCATTAAAAAGTTTTTTTTCGTTTTAGCTCAACGATGTCAAAGTCGTATTGATTTTTTTCGTTTTTGTAGAAATGTTTTCTATCTACTTCTTGCCAGCTCTGATAATCTATTTCAGGGAAATAGGTATCGCCTTGGGGTTGGGCTTTTACTTGCGTGAGAAAGATAGTATCTACTACTTTCTTTGTTATAGCTTGTTCGTAGATTTCGCCACCACCTATTACAAAAACTTTTTTTCCTAGAAAAGTTCTTGCAAAGTCTAAGGCTTCGTCTAAGGAGGTTACTACATAGCAGTCTTCATCTGCTACATCATATTTTTTGTTGCGAGTAACGATAATGTGAGTGCGATTAGAAAGTTTTTTAGGCAAAGATTCAAACGTTTTCCGTCCCATCACAAGTACGTGATTTTCAGTAAGATTTTTAAAAAAACGTAAATCATCGGAGAGTTTCCAAGGAACTTTTCCCTCATTGCCTATCACTTTATTTTCAGCCATTGCAACGACCAGAGCTGTCATATTCTAAAACCTTTTAAAAATTCTTCGGTAGGCATACGTTTTTTTCCTTCTATTTGTAGGTCTTTCACCTCAATCCAATCATTTATTGTTCTAAATGCTAAGATTTTTCCATCAGTATAGAAGTTTCCCACGCTTGCCTCGCTCGGCAAGATAATAGGATTTGGGGAAACTTCATAAATTTTACAATTTTTTTCGGCAAGTGTGGTCCAAGCGGCAGGATAGGGGGCTAAACCTCGTACAAAATTATAGATTTCGGTAGGGGTTTTATGCCAGTTGATTTGGCAGGTTTCTCTGAATATTTTGGGGGCGTGTGTAACTTCGCCTATTTGGGGTTGGGGTTGTACTTTGCCTTGTTCAATGGCTTGCACGGTTTTTAGGACAAGTTTTGCTCCTTTGTGCATCAATCTTTGGTACAAATCACCTGCCGTATCGGTGGGGTAGATAGGTTCTTTTTCCTGAAAAATGATGTTTCCTGTATCAATTTCGTGTTGAAGAAAAAAAGTAGTTACGCCAGTTTCGGTTTCGCCATTGATGATAGCCCAATTGATAGGAGCGGCACCACGATATTTAGGCAATAGAGAAGCGTGCAGATTGAACGTTCCCAAAGGAGGCAAAGCCCAAACCACTTCGGGAAGCATACGAAATGCGACAATCACTTGCAAATCGGGTTTGAGCGTGTGTAATTGTTCTAAAAATTTTTCATCTTTTAGTTTTTCGGGTTGCAAGATAGTTAAATTTTGGCTCAAAGCATATTGTTTTACTTCCGACATTTGCAGTTTTTGCCCTCTACCTGCGGGTTTGTCAGGGGCAGTTACTACACCTACTATGTGGTAGCCATTTTCTACTAATATTTGTAAAGAAGGGACTGCAAATTCGGGAGTTCCAAAATAGATGATACGCATAGGTTCAAACTTAATCAAAGCAAAAGGCTATTTACGTTTGTAAATAGGCACGGTGCTACAAGGTTCGCCAAACATCAGGCTTTGTACGATAGGTTGTAAAATTCTTGTTAGTTCTACATACGCATACGTAGGTATTAGCAAATCGCTACAACCTTTTACAACTACTTTTTTGCCTTCGTACTCTTGCCAGTTGGTTTGGGAAAATTTTTTGCAAATTAAATCTTTTTCCAAATCTTCCAAAGTTCCAAAAACAAAATGATTGGCATACGGACGCAGATGCACTGCCAGAAGCATATACGCCCACGTTGGCACGATGGCATCGGCAGAGCAAGTGATGGCTACATTTTTACCTGTATAGCTTTCCCAAGCGTGTTCTTTGAGAAATTGTCTGAAATCTTTTTCTTTCAAGATAAGCCCCTGATAAAGATTTTGAGCCAAATCATAAACTACACGCTCGCCTGTTGTGTAAAAATCTTTCAAATCTATTACTACCAGCCCACTTTGAGCTACTTTGTTGACAATTTCGCCACTTTGCATAAAAACTAAACTTTTAAATTGGCATTTCTTATCAGAAACCTTATTTTTGCTTAAAAAGTTTTGTGAAAAACGATTGGCAGAAATATCAGTTTCAAATTCCTCTGGCTTTGCCGTACCTTTCGGGCAAGGAATGGGAGTATGTAAAAAATTGCCTCGATACCAACTGGATAACTTCGGCAGGGGCTTACATTGAACAATTTGAGCAAAAAATCAAGGATTTTACAGGAGCAAAATATTGTGTAGCCGTTGCAAGTGGTACTGCGGCACTGCATCTTGCCTTACAAGCCGTAGGCGTAAAGGCAAATACTTGTGTTTTGTTACCGAATTTGAGTTTTGTAGCCAGTGCCAACGCCGTCTATTACTGCAATGCCGAGCCTGTTTTCGTTGATGTGCGGAGAGACACTTGGCAGATTGATGAAAAACTTTTGGAATATTTTTTAGAAAAGGAATGTTATCAAGGGCAAGAAGGTACTTTTCTGAAACGCACACGCCAAAAAATTTCGGCAATTTTGCCTGTGCATTGTTTAGGCAATATGCCTGCAATGGACAAGATTTTGGCACTTGCCCAAACCTATCAAATTCCCGTAGTAGAAGATGCCGCCGAGGCTTTGGGAAGTCGTTTTGAACAAAAACACGCAGGCACGCTCGGAAACGTAGGGATTTTCAGTTTTAATGGAAACAAAATCGTAACAACAGCAAATGGTGGAGCTATCGTTACCGATGATGAAACTATCGCCCGACAAGTTCGCCACCAAGCCAACCAAGCCAAAACCGACGCACACGAGTATTTTCACGATGAAATTGGCTATAATTACCGACTGCCCAACGTTTTAGCCGCCATCGGTCTTGCCCAAATGGAGCAAATTGATTTCTTTTTGCAACAAAAAAAAATCATAAATAATGCTTACCGAAAGCATCTGCAAGAAGTTGCTGTTTTTCAGGAAATAATGCCCAACGTAGAGCCTAATTTTTGGTTATTTACAGCACTTTTTGAAAATTTAAGGCAGATAGCCCAAAAATTAGCTGAACACAACATTCAAACCCGAAAGCTATGGTATCCGCTCAACCGATTGCCTATGAACCGAAATGCTCTGTATGTACAAGAAGAAGATTTCAGTTGGAAGATTTATGAAAAATCGTTGAGTTTGCCTTCGGCAGTGTCGCTTAGTGAAGAGCAAATTGAAAAGATTACAGCTATTCTGTCAGAAGCGTATGCTCAACCTTAATTTTGTTTTTAAATGTCCCAACTATGTTTTTCATTCTTTCCAAAACTTTGTTCTACTTGCTGATGCCCTTGACGTGGGTGTTGGCTTGTTTGCTGATAAGTTTATTTTCCAAAAAAATTGCTGTAAAACGCCGTTTTTTTCGGATAGGCTTGGGTTTGTTGTTGTTTTTTAGCAATCCATTTTTTATCAACGAGGCACTTTTAGCTTGGGAAATTCCTGCTACCGAAATGCAAACACTTAAAAATTATGAGGTAGGCATAGTGCTGACAGGCATCTCAAACGCTCAGCGTCAGCCAAAAGACCGCCTCTACCTCAACAAAGGAGGCGATAGGCTCATTCATACGCTACAACTTTACAAAATGGGAAAAATCAAGAAAATCTTGATTTCGGGAGGGCATTATTTGGAAAATGATATTCACGAAGGTAGGGAAATGAAAAAAATTTTGCTCTTAGCAGGCATACCCGAAAAAGATGTAATTTTGGAAGAAAACTCATTGAACACACGCGAAAATGCTCTTTTTTCTGCGAAAATTCTGCAAGAAAAATTTTCTGAAAAATCGTATTTGCTCATTACTTCGGCGTTTCATTTGCGTAGGGCGAGAGCCTGTTTTGAGAAGGTGGGCATCAAAGCCGATGTATTTTCGGTAGATTTTTACAGCCAAAACCGAACGTGGCTACCTGCTCATTGGCTTGTGCCAAACGAGAAATCTCTTTACTATTGGTATGTACTTTTGCACGAAATAGTAGGCTATTTGGTGTATAGCGTTGTAGGATATGCTTAGGATAACATTTTCAGAAATTTGAAACATTGACTTTAAAAAAATAATTTGTAAAAAATTTTTGTTTTGAAATTTTTATTTCTAAATTTGCACTCCCTTACAGAAAACGAGCTGTAAGGGATTAATTTTTTGAATTTTAAGCAAAAAAACAGAAAAATGTCTGGTATAATCGGAAAAAAAATCGGAATGACTAGCTTTATTAGTGCCGATGGACAACTTGTCGGATGCACGGTAATAGAAGCTGGTCCTTGTGTAGTTACACAAGTGAAGACGAAGGAAAAAGACGGTTATGAGGCTATCCAATTAGGTTTTGATGAGGCAAAAGAAAAAAACACGACCAAACCTCTTTTGGGGCATTTCAAGAAAGCCGGTACTACTCCCAAGCGTAAAGTTGTTGAATTTAAAGGTTTTGAAAAAACCTTAAATTTAGGCGATACGGTCTTTGTTCAAGACATCTTTAACGAAGGAGATTTTGTAGATGTTGTGGGTACTTCGAAAGGAAAAGGTTTTCAAGGTGTAGTGAAAAGACACGGATTTAGTGGTGTAGGTGGGCAAACACACGGACAGCACAATCGTCTGAGGGCACCTGGTTCAATGGGTCCTGGCTCGACACCTGGACACGTATTCAAAGGACGTAGAATGGCGGGGCGTACAGGTGGCAAACGCGTAAAAGTGCAAAACCTAAAAGTGTTGAAAGTAATTCCTGAAAAGAATCTTATTTTAGTGAGTGGCTCTGTACCAGGAGCCATCAATTCGTATGTAATTATCGAGAAATAATCTAGAGCAATGGAATTAGCAGTATTGAATACAGCAGGCGTAGAAACGGGCAGAAAAGTTACTCTGTCCGAACAAATTTTTGGTATCGAGCCAAACCAGCACGCCATTTATTTAGACATAAAACATTACCTTGCGGCTCAACGTCAGGGAACACACAAATCAAAACAAAGAAACGAGGTGCATGGTTCTACACGTAAGTTGCATCGCCAAAAGGGTACAGGTGGCTCACGCAAAGGTAGTATCAAAAACCCATTGTTCCGTCATGGTGGTCGTATTTTCGGTCCTGTTCCTCGCAATTATGACTTTAAATTGAACAAAAAGATAAAGCAGCTTGCTCGCAAGTCTGCACTTACCTACAAAGCCCAAGAAGCCGCTATCAAAGTTTTAGAAAATTTCAACTTTGAAACTCCTAAAACCAAGGCTTATGCAGAAATACTTGAAAAACTTGCTCTGAAAGACAAAAAAACACTCCTTGTGCTTCCTGAGCATACTCCAAATGTGTATCTTTCTGGTAGAAATATCCCCACCACAAAAATTACGGTCGCTTCTGATATCAACACCTATGACATCATGAATGCCGATACCTTGATTTTGTGCGAGGGAGCAGTTGATAAAATTCAAGAAATGTTTGTAAAAAACTAAGCCAATGAAGACGATTTTGAAAAAGGCAGTTATCAGCGAAAAAGCCGCCGCTCTGCACGACTCAGGCATTTATACTTTTATTGTAGATAAAAGAGCCAATAAAGTAGAAATCAAAAAAGCCATAGAAAACTTGTATAATGTATCGGTAGAATCTGTAAATACAATACGTTATGCAGGAAAACCCAAAACGCGTTATACGAGAACAGCAATTATGTCGGGGCGTACTCCTGCCTTCAAAAAAGCAATCGTAAGACTTGCCGAAGGAGAGTTTATAGACGTATATGGCAATGTGTAATTAGCCTCCAGTAATTTAGTAGAAGCAAGACAAAATATAAAACTTTGTCTGTCAGATTATTATGAAAATACAAGCGTCCAAATAATCTAACTACTAATTACTCAATACTCACTACTAATTACTCAATACTCAATACTCAATTTTATAGTGCTTCACTGAAAAAGAAGAAAAAATGGCAGTAAAAAAATTAAAACCAATAACCCCTGGGCAACGTTTCAGAATAGCTCCTACGTTTTCTGAAATTACTAAAAGCAAACCCGAAAAATCCTTGTTAGAGCCTCTCAAAAAAACTGGTGGGCGTAATAATCAAGGTAAGATGACGATGCGTTACATCGGTGGTGGGCATAAAAGACGCTATCGTATCATTGATTTCAAAAGAGATAAATTTGATATACCTGCCACCGTACAAAGCATAGAATACGACCCCAACCGTACCGCTTATATAGCTTTGGTACAATACGAAGATGGAGAGAAACGCTACATCGTTGCTCCCGAAGGTTTGGAGGTAGGAGCAACTATTATCTCGGGGAAAGAAGTTGCACCTAATTTGGGTAATGCCTTACCTCTTGGTAATATGCCCTTGGGTACAATTGTACATAATATTGAAATTCGTCCAGGTGCAGGGGGAGCTATGGCTCGTAGTGCAGGCACATATGCCCAAGTGCTTGCCAAAGAAGGTAAATATGTAACGCTCAAACTGCCTTCTGGCGAAATGAGATTAGTTTTAGCCGCTTGCATCGCTACCGTAGGTAAGGTTTCGAATGCCGACCACATGAACGAACAAATCGGTAAAGCGGGTAGAAAACGTTGGTTGGGTATCAGACCTCGTACAAGAGGCGTTGCGATGAACCCTGTCGATCACCCCATGGGAGGTGGCGAAGGTAGAGCTTCAGGCGGACACCCTCGCTCTCGCAAAGGCTTGCTCGCCAAAGGTAAAAAAACACGCCCTAAGAAAAAATATTCTAATCGTTTAATCATCAGCAGACGTAAAAAATAAGTGAAGTAAGTATGGGACGTTCGTTAAAAAAAGGACCTTATGTAGATTTTAGGCTCACTAAAAAAATAGCCGCAATGGAAGAGTCAGGCAAAAAGTCTGTTATCAAGACTTGGTCTCGCCGTTCTACCATCTCTCCCGATTTCGTGGGGCATACTTTTGCTGTCTATAATGGTAATAAATTTATACCAGTATACATAACCGAGCAAATGGTAGGACACAAACTCGGTGAATTTGCACCTACGCGTAATTTCAGAGGACACGTTGCCAAGAAAGATAAAGGCAAAAAATAAACAATGGATAAGAGGACAATCCGAAAAACCTCCTAAAATAAACAATGTATGGAAGCAGTTGCTAAACTTAGAAACGTACCTACTTCACCTCGCAAAATGCAACTTGTCGTGGATATTATTCGCGGTATGGAAGTAGGAAAGGCTTTGAGTGTGTTGAAATACCAACCCAACCACGCCGCCAGAAATTTAGAAAAACTTTTGCTCTCGGCTGTTGCCAATTGGCAAGAAAAAAATGAAGGAGTGAGATTAGAAGATGCTGATTTGTACGTAAAAACTATTTTCGTAGGACACGGCAAAATGCTCAAAAGACTCAGACCTGCTCCACAAGGTAGAGGACATCGCATCCGCAAGCGTTCAAATCACGTTACGATTGTTGTTGATGACCGTAACGCATATAATTAAAAACTAAAAATTTAAACAATGGGACAAAAAGTTAATCCGATAGGTTTTAGATTAGGCATCATCAAAGGATGGGAATCTAATTGGTATGGTGGCAAAGATTTTTCCGAAAAACTCATAGAAGACGATAAAATCAGAAAATATGTTGAGGCTCGTGTGCCCAAAGGTGGAATTGCACGTATTCTCATAGAACGTACGCTTAAAAGAATAACCCTTACCATTCAAACCGCACGTCCGGGAGTAGTTATCGGAAAAGGAGGCAACGAGGTAGATAAAATTAAAGAAGAATTAAAGAAAATTACCAACAAAGATATTCAAATCAATATCTTTGAAATCAAACGCCCCGAGCTTGATGCCAAATTGGTTGCCGATACCGTAGCACAGCAAATTAGAGCTCGTATCTCGTATCGTAGAGCTATGAAGCAAGCTATCGCTTCTGCGATGCGTGTAGGTGCGGAGGGTATCAAAATCAAGGTATCGGGACGTTTGGGCGGTGCTGATATGGCTCGTTCCGAACAATACAAAGAGGGTAGAGTGCCTTTGCATACGCTTCGTGCCGATATAGATTATGCCGTAGCAGAAGCTGACACCGTGTATGGTAAAATCGGCGTGAAAGTATGGATTTTCAAAGGAGAAATATACGGAAAACCTAACCTTTACCCTGGATTAGAAACTGAAAGTGGATCAACAACCGCTAAGGAAAGCCGAAAAGGTAAAGGAGGGACAGGAGCCGCTGGTAAAAAAAGAAGAAGAAAGGAAAAGTAAGCTAAAAATAAGCTAAAAAGATGAAAAGAGTACCGTTACTACTCTGCTTCATCTTTTTGTAATGTTTAACTTGGTATGTTTCATTCTGAAACCGCTACAACTTGAACGAAAACGTTTAAACTGAAAAAGCGATGTTACAACCTAAAAGAACCAAATATAGAAAACAGCAAAAAGGGCGTGTGAAAGGCTTGGCTACACGCGGAGCAGAGATTGCTTTCGGCTCTTTTGCTATCAAGTCTTTGGAAGCGGCATGGATTACTGCTCGCCAAATTGAGGCGGCTCGTATTTCTATGACACGCGAAATGAAACGTGAGGGGCAAGTATGGATTCGTATCTTCCCCGATAAGCCCGTTACCAAAAAGCCTGCTGAGGTGCGTATGGGTAAGGGTAAAGGCTCTCCCGAATATTGGGTGGCTTGTGTAAAACCGGGTACGATACTGTTCGAGATAGCGGGTGTAAAGCAAGAAGTAGCGGAGGAAGCACTACGTCTGGCGGCTCAAAAATTACCCGTGAAAACCAAGTTCGTAGTACGTAGAGATTATGTTGAATCTTAATTTTTTAAGAATATGAAAGCCGTAGAGTTGAAAAAACTTTCATTAGAAGAGTTGAAAGCTAAATTGTTGCAAGAGCAAGATGCACTCTTGAAATTAAAAATGGCTCACGCCATAACACCTATAGAAAACCCTATGAGAATACGCGAGGCTCGTAAAGTAATAGCTCGTATTCAGACGGTTATCAGACAGAAAGAAACCGCTAAATAAAAACAAAGCGTATGGAAAATGCATCAGTACAACGAAATGCCCGTAAAGAAAAAATCGGCAAAGTAGTAAGCAATAAGATGAATAAATCTATTGTTGTAGCCGTAGAGCGTAGGGTAAAACACCCTATCTATGGAAAGTTTATGAAAAAAACTACCAAATTTATGGCTCACGACGAAAAGCAAGAATGTGCCATCGGTGATGTGGTGCGTATTATGGAATGCCGCCCACTTAGTAAAATGAAACGTTGGAGATTAGTTGAAATCCTTGAAAAAGCTAAATAGGTATGATACGTCAAGAATCAAGACTCAATGTGGCAGATAATAGCGGTGCCAAAGAAGTGCTTTGTATCCGCATCTTAGGTGGTACAGGCAAAAAATACGCCACCGTGGGCGATAAAATTATCGTAACCGTTAAGTCGGCTATGCCCTCAGGAAACGTCAAGAAAGGTTCTATATGGCGTGCTGTTGTCGTAAGAACCAAGAAAGAAGTACGCCGAAAAGATGGCTCTTATATCCGTTTTGAAGATAATGCAGCAGTTTTGCTCCAAAACAACGACGAGCCTAAAGGCACACGTATCTTCGGACCTGTTGCTCGCGAGCTACGTGAAAAACAATTTATGAAAATCGTATCCTTAGCCCCCGAAGTGTTGTAATCGTATGGAAAGAAAATTTAATAAACAGCAGAAATTTCACGTAAAAACAGGCGATACCGTGCTTGTAATTGCGGGAAACGAAAAAGGTAAGAAAGGTAAGATACTTAAAATGCTTACCGATAAGCAAAGGGCTATTGTAGAAGGTCTAAATATTGTGAAAAAACACATCAAGCCTTCTGCTCAGAACCCACAAGGTGGCATCGTTGAGAAAGAAGCTGGTATTCATATCAGCAACCTGATGCTTATTGACCCTAAAACAGGAGAACCTACACGTATAGGTAGAAGACGTAACGAAAAAGGTAAATTGCAAAGATATTCTAAAAAGACTAAAGAGTTTATACAATAATGGCAGCAACCCCAAGACTCAAAGAAAAGTTCTTGAAAGAAATTATCCCTGCCTTAAAGGAGAAATTTCAGTACAAATCGGTAATGCAAGTTCCTAAGATTACCAAGATAGTGGTAAATAAAGGAATTGGTGCCGCCGTAGCTGATAAAAAACTCATTGAACAGGGCGTAGAAGAACTCACCATGATTACAGGACAAAAGGCAGTACCTACTTATGCCAAAAAGGCTATTTCTAATTTCAAATTGCGTGAGAATATGCCTATCGGAGCAAAAGTAACGCTGCGTGGCAATATTATGTATGAATTTTTGGATAGACTGATGACCATAGCTCTGCCTCGTGTGAGAGATTTCAAAGGAATTAGTGAAAAAGGATTCGATGGAAGAGGGAACTACACGCTTGGCATAAAAGAACAAATCATTTTTCCTGAAATTAGCATCGATAAAGTAAATCGCATTTCAGGCATGGACATCACTTTCGTAACTACTGCCAAAACCGACGAGGAGGCTTTCGAGCTTCTTAAAGCTTTTGGCATGCCCTTTGCAAATCAGAAAAAATCTTAAATATACAGCCTATGGCAAAAGAATCAATGAAAGCCCGAGAGCGTAAAAGAGCCAAATTAGTGGCTAAATATGCCGCTAAAAGGCAAGCACTTAAAGAAGCAGGTGATTACGAAGCCTTAGACAAATTGCCTCGCAATTCCTCACCTGTACGTTTGCACAACCGTTGCAAAATAACAGGCCGACCAAGAGGTTATATCAGAAGATTTGGTATTTCAAGGGTATTGCTGAGAGAATGGGCTTTGCAAGGCAAAATTCCCGGAGTAACTAAGGCAAGCTGGTAAAAATAGTTTTTTTGCTCTTACAGAAGTTTCCAAGTCTTTAAAAATTTTTTACAAAAAAATAACATTTTGATTTGCAAATCAAAATGTTATTTGTATATTTGCACCTCAATTTTGAGGGCTAAAAATTATTGAATTTTTATGGTAACAACAGACCCTATCGCTGATTATCTAACAAGACTAAGAAATGCGATAAAAGCAAAACATAGAATCGTGAAAATTCCCGCTTCTAATATTAAAAAGGCAATAACAAAAGTGCTTTACGATAAAGGCTATATCCAAAACTATAAGTTTGAGGAAACAGCCAACCATCAGGGATTGATAAAAATTGCCTTGAAATACAACCCCATTAGCAAAGAACCTGCTATTACGAAGCTAATAAGAGTTTCAACGCCCGGTTTGCGTAAGTATGTAGGGGTTGATAATATGCCGAGAGTCCTGAACGGTCTGGGTATAGCAATTCTTTCTACATCTAAGGGAGTAATGACCGATAAGGAAGCACGCACCCTCAACGTAGGAGGAGAAGTATTGTGCTACGTTTATTAAGATAACGTCAAAATAATAAGAAAATGTCAAGAATTGGAAAAAAACCGATTGCTCTGCCCAACAAAGTTTCTGTAAGCATAAACGGTAACACCGTGATTGTGAAAGGACCCAAGGGCGAATTGAGCCAAACCATTGACCCCGATATCAAGGTATCGGTTGAAAATGGCAAACTCTCTGTATCAAGACCTACCGACCAGAAAAGACATAAAGCCTTGCACGGACTTTATAGGGCTTTGCTCAACAACATGGTTATAGGAGTGAGCGAAGGCTATAAAACATCATTAGAATTGGTTGGGGTGGGATACAAAGCAAATGCTACGGGCAATGTATTAGAACTAGCTTTGGGGTACTCTCACCCTATTTTTTTCGCCTTGCCTCCTGAAATTAAGGTATCAACCGTTACAGAGAAAGGAAAAAACCCGATTATCAATTTAGAAGGTATTGATAAGCAACTGATAGGGCATATTGCTGCCAAAATCAGGTCGTTGCGTCCTGTTGAGCCTTACAAAGGCAAAGGAGTACGTTTTGTTGGAGAAATAATTAGAAGAAAAGCAGGTAAAACTGCCTCTAAAAAATAATGCATTATGGCTACTCAGAAAGAACTTAGAAGACAAAAAATCAAGCGTAGAATTAGAGGTAAGGTGTTTGGCACACCTGCCAGGCCACGACTTTCGGTGTTTCGTTCTAATACGCGTATCTACGCACAAATCATCGACGATACTCGCGGAGTTACTTTGGCAAGTGCTTCTTCTCATGACATCAATGCAACATCGCTCAACGTGAATACTGCCAGGGAAGTTGGTAAAAAGCTGGCTGAAAAAGCAACAGCTAACGGCATTCAGGCAGTAGTTTTTGATAGAAATGGCTATCTCTATCACGGTAAAGTGAAGGCTTTGGCTGATGGGGCAAGAGAAGGAGGATTACAATTCTAAAAAATATATACATTTATGAACCATAGAAGAATCACTAAAATAAGCGAAATAGAACTTAAAGAAAGAGTAGTAGCTATTAAGCGTGTGGCAAAAGTGGTAAAAGGTGGTCGTCGTTTCAGTTTTGCTGCCATCGTTGTAGTGGGTAATGGAGACGGCATCGTAGGGTATGGCTTAGGCAAAGCTAACGAAGTAACCGATGCTATCACCAAAGGCATTCAAGATGCTAAGAAAAATTTGGTGCAAGTCCCTATTCTCAAACATACTATCCCTCACGAAGCAACTGGCAAGTTTTGTGGTGGCAGAGTGTTTATCAAACCTGCGGCACCAGGTGCAGGCGTTATTGCAGGTGGTGCGATGCGTGCAGTTTTGGAAAGTGCAGGCGTAAAAGATGTACTCGCCAAATCCAAAGGTTCATCAAATCCTCACAATGTAGTGAAAGCTACTATTGATGCTCTTTTGAAATTGAGAGCACCACACAGCATAGCTCGTCAGCGAGGAATAAGTCTAGAAAAAGTATTTAACGGATAAGACAATGGCAAAAGTAAGAATTTCACAAGTTCGTAGCCTGATTGGTCGCCCCGAAAGGCAACATAAAATTATCAAAGCCTTAGGCTTGGGCAAAATTGGAAAAACACGCGAGGTAGAAAATACCCCCCAAATTCAAGGTATGATTAACAAAGTAAGCCACTTAATTAAAGTAGAAAACATCTAAAAAAGGTTAGCGTAAAGCGAAAGCGAGTTAAAACCCTAAAAAAATGAAATTAAACGAACTGAAACCCGCAGCAGGCTCAGTAAAAAGCCGTAAAAGAATCGGTAGAGGTGCTGGCTCAGGTAGAGGAGGCACTTCTACAAGAGGACATAAAGGAGCAAAATCTCGCTCAGGATATAAGTTTAAGAGAGGATTTGAAGGCGGACAAATGCCCCTTCAAAGACGTGTGCCAAAATTTGGCTTCAAAAATCCTTTTAAAGTAACGTACAAGCCTATTAACTTAGATACAATCACCGAATTGGCTCAGCAGTTCGGGGTAGAAACTATAGACCTGAATTTCTTACAAGAACACGGCTTGGCTTCTAAAAAGGATTTAATTAAAGTTTTGGGAAGAGGTGAGTTAAAAGGTAAAATCAACGTAACTGCACACGCTTTCTCAAAATCTGCCAAAGAAGCTATTGAAAAAACAGGAGGAACAGCCACCATACTCTAAATTATGAAGAAATTTATTCAAAATATCAAAAATATATTTGCCATAGAGGAGTTGAGAAGACGAATTCTCAACACTCTTGTTTTGTTATTGGTTTTTCGTATTGGGGCTCATATTGTACTGCCTGGTATCAACCCTGAACTGATTGTAAAACAAACAGGGGGCGTAAAAGGCTTCTTAGATATTTTTCTTGGTGGAGCTTTTCAGAACGTAGCTATTTTTGCGTTAGGAATTATGCCGTATATCTCGGCATCTATCGCTATACAACTTCTTACAGTTGCCTTGCCAACCTTTCAAAAACTGCAAAAAGAAGGAGAAGCAGGAAGAAAAAAACTCAACCAATACACCAAATATCTCACTATTCTCTTTACCATAGTGCAGTCTTATGCCTATCTGCAAAATCCTGACGTGTTAGGAGCAGTTACGATAAATGTTACATTTTTTACAATTTCATCAATAGTAATACTCACTTCGGGAACGATGTTTTGTATGTGGCTTGGCGATAGAATTACTGATAGAGGTATAGGCAATGGCGTTTCGATGTTGATAATGATTGGTATCATCTCTCGCTTTCCACAAGCCATTATTTTGGAAGTAACAGCTCGTTTCGGTAAAAAAGCCGCTGTTGGAGGTCCTTTTCTACTTTTGATAGAATTTGTGCTACTTTTCTTTATTGTACTTTTGGTAGTAATGTTCACACAAGCCGTTAGAAGAATACCTGTTCAGTATGCAAGACAAGTAGTAGGCAATAAAGTATATGGGGGACAAAGACAATACATTCCCCTAAAACTAAATACCGCAGGAGTAATGCCTATTATTTTTGCTCAATCTTTAATGTTTTTGCCGTCTTTGTTGGCAGGTTTATTTTCTGAAAAGAACCAAACAGCACAAGCCATAGTAAATGCTTTTTCTAACCAGTTCAGCTGGCAATACAATTTGATTTTTGGAATAATGATTTTGGTTTTTACCTACTTCTACACAGCAATTACTATCAATCCTAAGCAAATAGCCGACGATATGAAGCGTAATGGGGGATTTATTCCTGGCATAAAACCGGGTGACCCTACTGCTGAATACATTGACGGAGTGCTATCAAGAATTACGCTACCTGGTGCTATATTTTTGGCAGTAGTCGCTATTATACCTGCTATTGTGCGTGTAGTAATGGACGTAGATTCTAATTTTGCATTGTTCTTCGGAGGAACATCTCTGCTGATTATGGTGGGAGTGGTATTAGATACGCTTCAACAAATAGAGAGTTATTTGTTGATGAAACATTATGAAGGTTTGATGCAGTCAGGAAAGATAAGCGATACCTCAAATATGGCAATGACTATTCAGCAATGATCATTTTAAAAACACAAGCAGAAATTGAGATAATTAGACAAAATGCTCAAATATTGGGTAAAACACACGCAGAAGTAGCCAAATGGATAGAGCCAGGTGTGAAAACAGCTAAATTAAATCAGATTGCTGAAGAGTACATAAGAGATAACCACGCTGTTCCGTCTTTTAAAGGATATGAGATAAGCAAAGACAATATCCCTTTTCCTGGTGCTTTGTGTATATCTGTTAATGAGCAAGTGGTACACGGGTTTCCAACCGAATATGAACTCAGAGAAGGTGATATTGTTTCAATTGATTGTGGAGTGTATAAAGACGGCTTTCACAGCGATAGTGCATACACCTATCCTGTGGGCGAAGTAAGTCCAGAAGTAATGAAATTGCTCGAAACAACTAAACAGGCTCTTTACAAAGGAATAGAGCAAGTTCGTTTTGGAGCAAGAATAGGAGATATAAGCTATGCAATACAAAAATATGTAGAAAGTTTTGGGTATTCGGTAGTGAGAGAATTGGTGGGACACGGAGTGGGCAAATCCTTGCACGAAAAACCCGAAGTACCTAACCACGGTAAAAGAGGAAAAGGTGTAATGCTGAAAAACGGAATGGTCATTGCCATTGAGCCAATGATAAACATGGGAAAAAAAGATGTGGTACAAGAACGCGATGGCTGGACTATCCGTACCGCTGACCGCAAACCCTCGGCTCATTTTGAGCATACAGTAGCCGTCAATGGGAATAAAGCAGATATACTCACTACATTTGCGTACATAGAAGAAGTTTTAGAAAAAAAATATGGCAAAGCAAGCATCTATTGAGCAAGATGGCACTATCACCGAAGCACTCTCAAACGCAATGTTTAGAGTAGAACTTCAAAACGGACACGAGATAATTGCACACATCTCGGGTAAAATGCGTATGAATTATATCAAAATTTTGCCCGGAGACAAAGTAAAAATTGAAATGTCGCCTTACGACCTTACAAAAGGCAGGATTGTTTATCGTTACAAATAAAATACTACTGCATATGAAAGTTAGAGCTTCTGTAAAAAAACGCAGCGAAGACTGCAAGGTTATCCGTAGAAAAGGAAAAATCTATGTGATTAACAAAAAAAATCCTAAATAT
>Ga0308407_1001068_pt1 | contig 16234 bp, 17 predicted proteins | sample HotsprSampleMSe2_FD_203476 | JGI IMG/M metagenome (GOLD analysis project Ga0308407, IMG submission 203476) | Hot spring phototrophic mat microbial communities from Mushroom Spring, Yellowstone National Park, Wyoming, United States - 20060911_MSe2 ...
GTAGAAAGAGACCTCATGGACATATGGATAGACTCACTTTACAGTGCACTATTTAGCAGTAATTTCTTAAAAACAATAGAGCCATTTATACCAAAACTAAAGAATGCTCTCTTCGAAAGATATAAAAACAGGAGAATGTCACTATTAAGGCTTGTTGAGGCTGAAGAAAGATATGTACAAAATATAGAAGAATACTATTCACAATTTAAAAAAGTGCAGACCCCAATATTAATGATAATAGGAACAGAAGATAGACTTACACCACCATTTATCCAGAAAAAACTAAAAAAAGTGTTTCCAAATCTTTATATAAAAGAGTTAGAGGCAGGGCATGTGGTATATATGGAAAAACCAAAAGAGTTTTTTAACTACTGTATAGACTTTATAAAATATAATAGTTTTGAAAAGGCAAAAGAATAAATACTAAGATCTTATTTTAATTCTAGAATGTTATATACTTTTCTTTATACTGTATAAGTTGGTAAGGTCTAAGAAGTGTGAAATTAGTTTATAAAACAAAACTTTTTTACAAGTCTTTTGTTTTTTTAAAAGGCTTAAAAGAAATGAAAAATATAGTGCTTTTTATTTAAAGTGATATTATAGCGATATTTCTATAAACAAACACAAGGTTTTTAAAAAAATTTTACCAATTTTTTTGATATAAACTATCACTTTTTCGTTTTTAATAATCGACCAGATATATTTTATATTAACGTTTTATATTATTATCTTTAAATACTATATTTTTATAATATAAATTGAGTTTCAATGTAAGAGGTCTATAATGAATATAAAATATATGTTTTGGTTTTTTTTAAGAAGTATAATAGCATACCCATTATTCTATATAGGTCTATCTCTTATCCAGATATTCCTAATGTTCTTGTATGATATAAGAAATAATATAGGGGATTACAGTTATCTACCAATATTATTGATAACAGCAATAGGTATTATATATTCTTTCATCTTTTACACAAGAGATTCAAAAAAGATAGGGATTATAATGATATACGGCGGAAATATTTTTATCACATTTTTACTTCCTTTTTTTGAGATGACACTCTTTCTTATAATATCATTAGTAATAATATTGGTAACAATCAGTAAAATAACAATAACTTCTATACTAATAGGACTTATTTATGTAATAATTTCCTCTATAATAATATGCATAAGGTCTCTACTGATTGATGCATATAAAATACTAAAGGAAAACTAAAAAATGACTGAGATAAAAGGAATAGGACTTAAAAAAACATTTTCAGGGAAAAAAGTCTTAAATAATATAAATATGGATATAAATCAAGGCAATTTAATACTTATAAAAGGTCCCTCTGGTGCTGGAAAAACAACACTAATAATGACTCTATCTGGACTTATTAAACCAGATGAGGGTAATGTCCATATAAATGGCAAAAATTATTACAGTTTACCCCTTAACCAGAGAAATAAAATACGGAGAAAATTTAGTTATATATTCCAAAAAAATATTTTTATAAATAATGCAAGTGTAATAGAAAACATACTTATACCATTTATAAACTATAAGGTATCAAAAGAAAACTTTAAAAAGGCTTTGTACTATTTAAACATGTTTGGAATACAAAATGAATCAAACAAAAAACTGTATAAACTAAGTGGTGGCGAACAAGCAATAATAGGAATAATAAGAGGCATAATTCTAGAAAAAGAAACAGATATATTAGTGGCTGACGAACCAACATCTCAACTAAATGAAGAACTTGAAGAAAAAGTATTTAAGATTTTTAAATACTTAAACTCAATTGGAAAAACTATCATACTTGTAAGCCACAGTAAAAAGGCTGAGTCAATTGCAAAAGAAATATATTATATGGAAAATGGGAAGATTATAGGATATGAAAAGAGATCTTAATCAAAAAAAGATAATAGTAATATCAGCTCCTTCAGGTACAGGTAAAACCACAGTTGTAAAAAAACTCTTGGAAAGGAACAAAGACATATATTTCTCAATATCAACAACAACAAGAAAAATTAGAGAGAATGAAAAAGATGGGGTTGACTACTATTTCGTATCTGAAGAAAAGTTTAAAGAGATGATAGAAAAAAACGAGTTCCTAGAATGGGCTGTTGTTCATTCAAATTATTATGGTACAACAAAAAGAGAGATAGAGAGGATAATAGAAAAAGGATTTTGTATACTAGACATAGATGTACAGGGGCTTAAAAATATAATAACTATATATCCAGACATAAAATCAATATTTCTTCTTCCACCTTCCATATACGAACTTGAAAAGAGATTAAGGCAGAGGGGAGATATGGACGAAGAGTCTATAAGACTTAGACTTAACAATGCAAGAGAAGAACTTAAAATGATTTATCTCTACAAGTTCTTTGTTGTCAATGAAACAATAGATGAAACAGTAAAAAAAGTAGAAAAAATAATATATGAAATATAAGGCAATAGCAATACTTGGCCCTACTGCTACAGGAAAAACAGAGATAGCATCAACAATTGTTCAAAAAATAGATAGTGAGATAATCAATCTTGACTCAGTTCAAATATACAAGATGCTAGATATAGGAAGTGCAAAACCAAGAGAAAAAGTGATTATAAAACATCACCTTATAGATATTTTTGAGCCTAATGAAAAAGTTGATATGAAAAAAGTTATAGATATGGCAACAGATATAGGTTTAGAGGTAGCAAATAGAGGTAAAATACCGATATTTTGTGGAGGAACAGGACTATATTTTAAAGCACTCTTTTATGGAGTATTCGATGGACCATCAAGAAATGAAGAAATTAGACAAAAACTTAAAAAGATAAAAGAAGAAAAAGGAGTAAAGTTTCTATTCGAAGAACTTAAAAATATAGACCCTGAGACAGCAGAAAAAATATCAGAAAATGACTACATAAGGATAGAAAGAGCATTAGAAGTTTATTACACAACAGGACAAAAAATATCAAAACTCCAAAAATCATACAAACATGACCCCCAATTCGAGTTTATAAAAATAGGACTTATACTTGAAAGAAAAGAGTTGTATAGAAGGATAGAAGAAAGAATTAATGATATGATAGAAGATGGTTTAATCGAAGAGGTTAAAAATGTACTTAAAATATATCCAGAAAGTCAAGTGATAAACTCTGCAATAGGTTATAAAGAGGTAAAAGACTTTTTAGAAAATAAAATAGACAGAGATACTATGATATACCTGATTAAGAGAAATACAAGAAGGTTTGCTAAGAGACAGATAACACTTTTTAAACCTATTAGGGATATAAATTGGTTTTCACCATATGAAAAAGAAAAAATAATAGACTTTGTAATAGAAAAAATAAAAAACTAAAGGATAATAAAATGTCAAGAGAAGTAGGTATAGTGATTGGTAATAAAGGATCAACTCCAACAACATTTTTTATAGGCATAAAAGACCCAAGTTATCATATATGCCTTGATGATATAGTCTATATCGAGGAAAAGACATCAGAAAATTTTAAAATAAAATTTTATGGAATAATATCTGAAATAATAAAAGGATTTGATGGAATAAACTTTAATACTGAAAACTTTTTAATATCAGATAAAAAAATACCATCAAACATATACCACATAGCTGAGGTAAAGGTAATAAAAATAGAGCCAGAGTATTATGTCGCACCTACTCCAGGTAACAGAGTATTTTTAGCAGACTCTGATGAGGTAGCAAAAGCACTCAACTTTGACACTATGAAAGAAAAGGTATTTATAGGAGAACTTGCTAACAACTGCCCTTCTTACATCAATATGGAGTTTATAGATGGAAGAAAGGGTGCACATATGTCAATATCGGGAATATCTGGTGTTGCAACAAAGACAACATTCGCAACATTTTTACTAAACTCGATAAACTCACTTAAGAAAGAAAACTATAAAATGATAATATTTAACGTAAAAGGATACGACCTACTCTTTATTGACAAAAAAAACAAAGACATAAAACAGGAAACACTTGAAATATATAAAAAATATGGAATTGACCCAAAGCCATTCTCAAACGTTGGTATATATGCACCAACAAAGAAAGAAAAAGACAGAAGTATATCTATAGATTCAATAAGAAAAGATGCAAAAAAGTATTCATGGACAATAGATAAAATAGTAAAAGATGGATTATTTGAGTTTATGTTTAATGAGTCAGATGATACAAACATATCACTTCTTATAAAACAGGCATGTAGGTATTTACTAGAGTTTTTTGATAAAAATCCAGCATCTTCATTTGAAAGCATTGAAGACTTAATAAAACACTTTGAAAATGAGGAATATCAAAAAAATATATTTAAAAATCAGAGCACTGGTTCAATAAATGCATTTTTAAGGAGGTTAAGAAAAATATCTGAAAACTTAAAGAATATAGTTATAGATGAGAATAATCACATAGATTGGGAAAATAATACGGTAAGTGTCATAGACATTCATAACCTTTCATCACCTGCTCAGTTATTTGTTGTCTCAAGTGTAATAGAAGACATATTTAGAGAAAAAGAAGAGAAAGGACTTAGAGAACCTGTGGTCTTTATAATGCTTGATGAACTTAATAAATACGCTCCATCATCAGGCACAAGCCCAATAAAGGATAAGTTAATAGAGATAGCAGAGAGGGGAAGGAGCTTAGGGTTAATACTGATTGGTGCACAACAGACAGCAGAATCTATAGATAAAAGAGTATATATAAACTCATCAATAAAGGTTGTTGGAAGGCTTGACTCAGGAGATGTTGAATCAGGTGTTTATAGATATTTAGGAAGAAACCTTAAAGACAGGGCAATAATATTAAAACAGGGAAAAATGATAGTACATCAACCAGATATACCATATCCTTTAGTAATTTCATTTCCTTTCCCAGTATGGGCAACAAGACCAGAAGAGGTTGAAACAACAGAAAATAATGTAAAGTCCCCCTCAACCTTACTAAAATAAGGAGTATAACATAGAAAAAATAAGACCAGAGAAAATATTTTTTGAAAATGTGATAAAACTTGAAAGGCAAAATAAAGATATACCAAAAACTTATATACTTTACGGTCCCCCATTTTCTGGAAAAGAACATACTGCATTAAACTTCTTTAAAGAAATAAACAATGAAAAAACAATAACAATAGACTCACCAAATGTCTATCCTATAATAACATCTATAGACAGACAAAGACTAAAAAAAATAATAAATGAGTTTAAAAAAAATAATGAAATAAAAAAAATACTTATTGACCAAATAAGAAAACTTAACATATATCTTAAAATAATATCTTACACAAAAAAAACCAGTGAGATAGAGAAAAATATTGAGATACTAGAAAATGCCAAAAATATAGATGAGAATATAGATAAAATAGAAAAAATAGTTGAAAACATAGAGTATACAAAAATACCATTGGAGTTTATAAGGGATACATTAAAACAACTATATGTCAAGTCTTCAAAATATAAACTCCTTATAATAAAATACATTGAGGAAATAGATACTATAGGACTAAACACTCTATTAAAAACAATAGAAGAAAGCCCTGAAAAACTTATAACAATAATGATAGCAAGGAAAATTGAGAAAGTATTACCTACAATAAGGTCAAGAGCAATAAAACTGTATATAAGAAAATTATCAAAAGAAGAAAGTATTAATGAAATAATATACTTTGAGGATGAAAAATACAAAAATATTGAAATAGAAAATATGGATTATAGAGAGATTAAAGAACTTATAGACTACATAAAGTCATTTTTTCCAACATTCTCTCCTTATGACATTCAAATTCTTAAATACCTTAACACCCTAAAAGAAGCAATCGAGTTTAACACAAATATTGAATACATAAAAGAGGCAATAAAAATTTTTATAGATAAAATAAAAATAATTTGTTAATATTTAGTTATTAGATAGAAATCATAAAAAAGAGGTATTTGATGATAAAAAAAACATGTATGTTCATAACAACATTGATATCTTTGAACCTATTTGCAGTAGAGCCACTAATATTTGACAACTCTCTACTTGTCGATGAAATAAAGTCTACTATGATAAACATGGGCTTTGAATTAATAACAACCGATCTTAAAACAGAGAATATATCTTACACTACTGAAATAAAGAATAATTATATTAAAATATTTAACATAAACGACCCATATCAAGGCATTTTTTTTCCAATAAACTTAAAAGAATTAAAACTCCTTTTTAACATTACACCATATTTTATAAAAGTATCAAAACTAACAGAAAATGTAACAATTCCATTTTCCTCACAACAAGACTCAATCTCAATAATCCCAAAGTTTTCAACCTATGTTAATACAGGGAGTTATTACTTTGAACTTACACTATTATCTAAACTTAATAATGATCAACCTGATTCAGAAATAAATATATCAGGTCCACTAGGCCTAAACCTTTATGAAAATAAAAAAACAAAGTTTTATATACCATATATAAGATTATCTGTAATAAAAGACTTTAATATATTTAAAACAGGTATCACATTATCAAACTTTATAAAAATAGATAAAGAAAAAAATGGACTAAACACTGATGACTTATATGAGGTTACCCCATACCTTATACACAATGTTTTTACAAATCAATTCTATAGATTCAACGAGGTATATGAAACGTGCTACTTTGTTTGGCCTTCTATGCAGTATGCTAAAGAATATGGGCACGATACCTCGATATACAAGATAAATCCTAAGATTACATTCAATGTAAAGAATATAACCATAACAGGAAACTTAATATTTAATAATGTAAAATATAAATACCACTTTTATGATTATTCTTCTTTCCAAGCACAAAGGGAAGGAGACTTTAAAAGTATGATTACAAACATAAATATAAATATACCTTTAGGAAAATACACAAGACTTAATCTTAAATTAGAAAAAAATATATTTTCCAAACTAAGTGAAAAATTTGAATATGATAATGAAGACACCAAACTTGAATACAACTATGATACTCTTGGTATAAATGTTTATCAAGACTCAGAATTTGGTTATGAACTTGGTATTAATTTTTTACGCCTCACAGGATCATTAGAATTGATACTGTTAGAGTTGTATGATGCATACTGGTCTAATCCATTTTTTAATCTATCAACCAATAATTTAACTACAAGTCCAGAAAGAGTTGCATTAGATACATTTGCTAAAATATACATAAAATTATCAAAAAAGATAAGACTAAACTTAGGCTCAGGAATTGAAATATTTAAAAATGATCCTACTTTTATGTCTTATTCTTTGAGATCTAACTTAGGAACAGAACTTAACTTTAGTGACTTATCTATAAAACTTGAATACAACTTGAACTTATATTTTGCTATTAAAAATATCACCAATATATTTATGAACGAGGATATTAAAGGGCCAGAACATAATATACTGTTTAACATACAATACAGGCTCTAATTACAGAACTGAGAGTAGTTCATAGTCTGTTATATCTATTGCAAGTGGAGTTATTGACACATAACCTGACTTTACTGCGTCAAAGTCACTGTTTTCCCTTGGACTATGTGTTGGTAACTGTCCCCCTATCCAGTAATATGGTTTTCCCATAGGGTCTTTATACTCAAGAAGTTCCTCTCTATAAACCCTAAACCCTAGTCTTGTAAACTTAAAACCTTTATAAGGGCCTTTTTTAGGAAAGTTAACATTAAAAAGTGGTTTAAACTCAGAAGAGTTATTAAAAAATGGAGACAAGTGCTCTATAATATCATTAACAAGGTTTGCAGCATATTCAAAGTCACCATCACTGTCATAAGTATCTAAAGAAAATGCTATTCCAGGGACACCCTTCATAACCCCTTCCCTTGCAACAGCCACAGTTCCAGAATAAAATACATCTATTCCCATATTTGCACCAGAGTTTATCCCGCTTATAACAAGGTCAATTTTTTCCTTTATTATTCCAAGAAAACCTATCTTAACACAGTCAGCAGGGCTTGCATCAGTTGTATATATGTAATTAGATATTTTTGTTACTCTTATTGGGCTTGTTAAAGTAATCTTATGACTTACTGCACTCCTTTCCCTGTCGGGTGCAACAACAAAAACATTGTGTTTTTTAGCTACCTCGTTTATAAGAAGATTTATGCCTCTACTTGAAATACCATCATCATTAGAAATAAATATGTTCACCTAAATACCCTAATCTAAAAAATTTTAAATAAAATTTAATTTTTTTTTGTTTTTTAAAAAACTGTGTTATATTATAATAATAGTTCACTTAAAGAACATTAGGAGGATTAAATGAAAAAGATTGCAACATTATTGATAATTGCAATGGTTTTTAGCCTAGCTGCATGCGGTGGCAAAAAAGCAAAAGGAGGAGATGCAAAGGGACCTGCTCCAATACCTTCAGTAAAAGTTCTAGACTCAATGGGACCTGCTCCTAGCTGGATAGAGGGAGGAGAAGAAGTTGGTGACTATAATGGTCAAAAAGTAATGTATTTTGTTGGATATGGAGAATCAAAGTTCAAAGATACAGCAAGAGAAGCAGCTCAACTTAACGCAGCAGGTTCAGCAGCTCTAGCTATAAAAGCATTAGCAACAAAACAAGTTGCAAGAGCATGGGAAGCTATAGGTGCTGGTGACTCAGAACAAAAAGAACAAGTAATGAAAGGTCTTGAAGCATTATCTGCTAAGAACGTAGACGTTTCAGGTATGCAAAGAGCAGGAGTTTACTGGAGACAAGTAGTTAAACCTTTAATAGAAAATGGCGAAGTTAAAGGATGGTCACAACCTGTATTTGAATATTATATAAGATATGCTATGCCATATGATATGTATGTTCGAAGAAGAGATGGTGTGATATCTCAAACTAAGAAAGAAATTAAACTAAATGATAGACAAAAGAAACTTTATGCTGACATGGAATCAAAACTTGCGGAACTTGATGAAAAAGGTTAATAATTAGTTCTATCTAGTAAAATAAGATGGGGGTATGTCCCCCTCTTATTTTTTTAAAATCTTATATAAATTTCTTACATATTTTTCAGTTTATTTGGTTTGGAATACTTGTTTTTTTTTTATATATTTAAAGTGTTTCCATATCTTTATCTATTTCAAAGGGGAATTTAAATGCTCAAAGACTTTTTAATGCCAGAAATAAAAGAACTGATAGATCAAAAAAAATGGTATGAAATAAAAGAAGTAATATCAGAATGGCCTGCCCCTGACATTGCTGACTTAATAGAGTCATTGGACGAAGAAACACGGATAATAGTTTTTAGGATTCTACCAAAAGAACTAGCAGCTGAAGTTTTGATAGAATTAGACCCAGAAACAGAAAAAACACTTATAGAAAATCTTACAAATAAACAGATACAAGAAATAATTAACGAACTTTCAACAGACGATAGGGTTGGACTTTTTGAAGAGCTCCCTGAAACTATTGTCGAAAGACTTTTAGGTCTGTTATCACCTGAAGAAAAGAAAGAGTCACTTGATATATTAAACTATCCTGAAAACTCTATAGGTAGATTAATAACCACAGAATACTTATCACTAAAACCAGAATGGACAATAGATGAAGCACTATCCCACATAAGAAAGGTAGGGAATGATGTTGAAACTATAGACGTTGCATATGTTCTTGATGAAAAGAAGACACTAATAGGTTCAGTTACTATAAAAGACATAATATTATCAAAACCAAGAGTTACAATATCACAGATAATGGATACTGAAGTTGTTTCTATAAATGTAATGGAAGACCAAGAAAAAGCAGCAACCTTAATGAAAAGATATGATTTATCTGTATTACCTGTAGTAGATGATAACAAAAGAATTGTGGGAATAGTAACAATAGACGACATAGTAGATGTTATTGAAGAAGAACAGACAGAAGACTTTACAAAAATATCATCAATACATGCTAATATGAAAGAACTTGAGTACATAACAGAAGACCTTAAAAATGCACCAACAAAAAAACTTTATAAAACAAGAATCTTTTGGTTATTTGCACTACTAATAATGGACATATTCACTGGCTCTATAATAACTGGATTTGAAGAAACAATTTCTAAGTATATAGTCTTAGCAGCATTTTTACCAGTATTAGTTGACTCTGCAGGAAATGCGGGTTCTCAAGCAGCAACACTAGTAATAAGAGCAATAGCACTAGGAAATGTAACAAAGAAAGACTGGATAAGACTTTTTATAAAAGAAATCGGTGTCTCAAGTTTATTAGGCCTAACAATGGGTTTGGGAATATCTATTATGGGATTCATTAGAGGTGGAAGTACAATAGCAATGATAGTTGTGGTGTCGATGATAATAAACGTTATTGTAGGCTCAGTAGTAGGTGTATTATTACCTTTTATATTTATGAAATTAAAAAAAGACCCTGCAACCGCAAGTACTCCACTTATAACAACTTTTGCAGATATAGTAGGTACAGCAATATTTTTAGGAATTGCTACTTTTATTTTAGGTTAAAATTATTTTGAAGATTTAAGTCATTTAAATTAAATTTTGTTATATAAAATTTGTTTTATTCTAGGAGTAAATATGATACATCTAAAAGATTATCTAGATGAATCCAATATATTTTTTTTAGAAGAAAAAGACAAAGAAACATCTCTCGAAAAAATGATAGAGTTCCTAAAGTCAAAACCATTCATAAAAAACTTTGAAGCATTCAAACAAGCATTATTCGAAAGAGAAAAGATAGTAAGTACTGGCATAGGTTTTGGTATAGCAATACCACATGTTAAAATAAAAGAAATAACTGAGTTTTTTATATCTGTAGGAGTTCACAAAAAAGGTATAGAATGGGACTCAATAGACAAAAAACCTGTAAGACTTATATTCTTAATTGGTGGGCCAGATGATCATATAACATACCTTAAACTGCTTGCAAAGATAAATCTGATATTAAGGAATCCAGAAACAAGAGAAAAGCTTGAAAACAGTAAGACAAAAAAAGAGATATTTGAAATACTAAGTCTTTATTAAAATATATGGTATTTTTATGTATTTTTATATAATACAATTATATGACATAAGTTATAAACAAGATATAATACTAGCATTAACAACTGTAGGTATAATAAACTCTACAATAGTCCTTGGAGAAAGTCTTGATACAATACTTAATAATGAAATACCCTTATTTAAAAACATTTTTAAGTCAATTAAAAAAAGGATAAGTGCTATAATATTTGGTACCACAGAATCTAAAGAGAAATTATACGCACTTAAGATATTATTAGAAGAGGCTGGTATAAAAAATACTGATAACATTATTAGTATAACATTCATGGAAGTAAACAAAGTCTAAAATTAAAAATTTAATCAAAAAAATACTTATCAGTGTTATAAAGTTCAATTTATTAATTAATGAGCCTTAAGCAATTTAGAAAGAGTCCACTTTTTTGCCATAGGTATAAAGACTATCAAACTTGTAAGATTAATTTTTAAAAAACTTTCTCTTTTTTAAGATCAAAAGAAAATAAGATAAACAATATCATTATTTATTTATGTAGTTTAGAGGCTTTTGATATATATATTAAAAAGATACAGAAATCTAATATTCTTTAAAAAAATTTTGTTCTAAAATTTTTTTAAAAATTCTTATTAATTTAATTGGTATAAGCCAATATTTTTAGTTTTTAAAGAATAAATACTTAAGAAATAAGCCCACAAATATAGGTGAGCTTATTAATCTAATTCATTTATTTTTTTAAAAGAACTTTAGTTTTTACCATACTCTTTTGTAAGAGATTCTATAGTATCTTCTCCTCTATCAACAAAACCCTCAGACTCGTAAAAGTTTCTTGCTTCCTCAGAAGAAGTAATTTCTTGAACCTTAGCCTTCAAAATATCCATAACTGTTGCAACTGCAAAGACTTTACCATCAGAGTTCCTAACAGGTATGTGTCTAAACTTATTCTTAATCATAAGAAACATACATGTATCAACATCAGTATTTTGATCTATAGTTATTGGATCTTTAGTCATAAAGTTAGAAATTGGTTCATTAACACCCTTTCCCTCTGAAATAACCCTAAAAGCAAGGTCATTATCAGTAAATATGCCTTCTAACTTATCACCATCCATGACTAACACACAAGTATTTTTTTTCTTTTTAGCAAGTTTAATAGCATCAACAACAGATGTTTTCTTGTTAACAACTGTAAAATTATTTTCAGTAACAAACTCTTTTATTTTTAGCATACTTCCCCCTAATAATTTCTTTTTTCTTATTATGAAATTTAATAAAAACTTTAATTTTTAATAATAAGTTTTAATCAATATAGTTTATTTATTATTTTTTCACCAGCAAGTTGTCCACATGCCCCATAAATATCCTGTCCCTTACTTTTTCTTATAGTGTAATTTATCCTGCCCTTAAAATAAGAAATAAACCTTTTTATATCAGAATCAAGTGGTGGTTCATAACTTGCAAAAACATGTTTGTTATAAGGTATTATGTTTAAGTTAAAACTTATCTTTTTTGATATATCTAACAATACTTTAGCCTCTTCAACATTGTCATTTACACCCTTTATCAACAAAAACTCAAGTGTTATTCTCTTATTTGTTATTTTTTGATATTCTTCCAAAGAGTCTATAAGTAAATTAAAGTCTATTTTATCAAAAACCTTCGGAAATAATAACTTTCTTGTTTCTTTAACACCAGAATGATAAGAAATAGCAAGTTTTATCTGCTTATTTAAAGCTAATTTTTTTATTCCCTCAATAATACCAACTGTAGAAACAGTTATTGACCTACTCGAAAAATTAAAGTATTTAACACTTGTAAGTATTTCTAAAAAGTCCCATAAATAAGGGTTTAAAAAAGGTTCCCCCATCCCCATTAAAACTATATTAGAAACATCACTATTAAGATAAAATTGAGAAATCATTTCATCAAGACTTAAGTTTCTTTTAAAACCATTTAATCCAGTTGCACAAAAACTACAACCTATAGGACACCCAACCTGAGTAGAGACACATAGTGTATGCCTTCCTATTGAATTAGGGATAACAACAGTTTCTATTATATTGTTATCAAAAGTTTTATAAACTAATTTAGAAGTACCATCTACTGATTTTTTTCTATCAATTTCTGAGAGAGAAATTATAAAAAATTCTTCTCTTAATTTATCTTTTAGGTTTTTAGGGATATTAGTAATATTTTCAAAACTTATAACTTTTTTATTATAAATCCAATCAAATACCTGTCTTGCTCTAAAAGGCTCAAAACCATTCTTATTTAAGTAATCAATAAACTCTTCATGACTTATAGAAAAAATAGATCTCACATAACCTTCCTTGCAAAAACAAGATATCCAGTGTGTCCAACCATCGTATCCTCAGGCCTTAATCTTTCAGGAACAAGTTTATATTTTCTTATCATTATCTCAGAGACCTCAAGGTCAATAAAATTGAACGACCCAATTATTTTAAGAATATTTATAAGTTGATTTGCTGTTGGGACCAATATTCCAAGCATCCCACCTTTATTCAAAGCAAGATAAGCCTTTTCTATAACAAAGTCTGGCTCCCTCAAGTCAAGAAATACAGCATTAACTCCCTCTTCATCAAAACCAGTTTCATAAACATCTTTATTTTTAAGCACAACATTTTTTTGAAAACCAGAAAAACACAGGTTTTTATAAGCCTTTTTCATAAATTCTTCTCTCTTCTCATATGAAAAAACAGTCCCACTAGGAGAAACAGAATTAGCAAGAGAGATAGTCAATGCTCCACTACCAGTACCAGCCTCTATAACCGTATCCCCATCTCTTAAACCCAATTTCATTATTATATAACCTATATCCTTTGGATAAAGTATCTGTGTATGCCTTTTCAGGTTCATAGTTATATCATTAATAGTAGGTCTTAAAACAATAAACTCATTACCAGTATGAGAAGTTAAAACAGTACCATATTCCAAGTTTTCAGGGATATTAAGTATACCAAGATGACTTGAAAAACTATCTTTTTTATACTCTACAAAAAACTTTTTCCCATCTTTTAAAGAATACAAAAGTATTAAATTACCAATCTCTATCATACTAAACTCTTTTATCCATCATATTTTTTGAAAAATCCTCAACATTTATAGGATATTTTGAATTAAAACAAGCTGTACAAAAGTCTTTACTTGAAACACAACTCATCATACCCTCATAAGATATATACTTTAAAGAATCAACTCCAAGGTATTTTTCCATTTCTGCTAAACTCATCTTATTTGCAAGTAATTCCTCTTTTGTAGGAAAGTCTATACCAAAAAAACAAGGTGAAACTGTTGGCGGACTACTTATCCTTAAGTGAACTTCTTTAGCACCCGTACTTCTTATCATTTTAATTATTTTTCTTGCAGTAGTACCCCGAACAATAGAGTCATCAATAACAACAACTCTTTTGTCTTTAATAACATCTCTTACAGGAGAAAATTTAATCTTAACACCAAAGTCTCTTATCCCCTGAGAAGGTTCTATAAAAGTCCTTCCAATATAATGACTCCTTATAAGACCCTCTCCTATAGGGACATTTTTTTCAAAAGAATAACCTAAAGATGCAATCCTTCCTGAGTCAGGAACAGGTATAACAACATCAGGTGTCACATCATCCTCTATTGCAAGTTGTTTACCTAATTTCTGCCTAAAAGAGTAAACATGCTCACCAAAAACAACGCTAGAAGGTTTAGCAAAATATATAAGTTCAAATATACAAGAAGACTTTTTTTCATCTCTAGGAATTCTTGATGATAATAGTTTATTATTTTCTATAAATAATACCTCACCTGGTTCAATGTCTCTTACATATTCAGCATCAATTATATCAAAAGCAGTTGTTTCAGAAGATATAATATATCCATTATCTTTAAAACCTAAAGAAAGAGGTCTAAAACCCCATGGGTCTCTTACAGCTATAAGTGAGTTCTCTCTTAAAATGACCAAAGAAAAGGCACCTTCAAGTTTCAAAAGACTATCAATAAGTGCCTCACTAAAGTTTTCTTTTTTTGACTTTGCAAGTAGATGTATTATAACTTCAGTATCTGATGTTGATTGAAATATTGCCCCCTCTTTTTCAAGTTTAATCTTGATATCTTTAGCATTAGTTATATTCCCATTATGTGCAACTGCAATATATCCTCTATAATAGTTAGCAACCAGGGGTTGAGCATTAACTGGATTAGACTCCCCGGTCGTGGAATACCTTACATGCCCTATAGCAATGTTTCCAATAAGTTTTGAGAGTTTATCCTCAGTAAAAAAGTCTATAACCTTTCCCATACCTACTGACTTGTATATTTTTTTTCCATCAGAAGTTGCAATACCACAAGACTCTTGGCCCCTGTGTTGTAGTGAATAAAGACCAAGATAAGTAATTTTAGAAGAATCTTCTATATTATATACCCCGAAAATTCCGCACTTTTCATTTATTTTAGTCATAAAAAATCCTTATTAATAAAATTTTTTTAAAAAATTTTATAAATAAAATTTAAAGACATCAGAAATGTTAATAAAAATTTAAAATAAAGGAAAAAGTTATTTCAATTCAACTCTAGGCAAGTTCCATTTTTTGAAATATGATAATATTCTTAATCCCGTAATAAAAACTATTACTATAAAATAAACAAGACCATTATTAAACAAAAATATATTTTTAAAAACAAAAAACAATACACCACCCAAAATACATAGGCTTAAATATATCTCACGTTTAAGCACAAAAGGTACCCTGTTTGCAAGTACATCTCTTATGATCCCACCAAAAGTAGGAGTAATAATACCCATGATTATTGAAGACAATATATTCATATTTGAACTTAATGCCTTTTCAATACCTATTATTGTAAAAGTACCAAGTCCTATAGCATCACCAATAACTACAAAGTTCTCTAACTCTTTAAAAAACTTATAGAAAAAAAATACAAGAAAAGTTGAAATTATTATTATATAGAAGTATTCATTGTGAATAAAAATAGCCGGTGGTATCTTTCCTATTATAATATCCCTTACTATACCACCACCTACTGCAGTAACAGTAGAAAGCACTAATAAACCTATAATATCCATCCCCTTTTCAACTGCAAGCATAGCACCACTTACAGCAAAAGCAAAAGTACCTATATAGTCCAAAATAAGAATTATATCCAAGATTATCCCTTATTATAAGTATCTTCTTGTACGTTTATTTTTCTTTTTTCTTTAACTATCTCGTAAGCCTCAAAATAATCACCC
>Ga0308407_1001072_pt1 | contig 16191 bp, 17 predicted proteins | sample HotsprSampleMSe2_FD_203476 | JGI IMG/M metagenome (GOLD analysis project Ga0308407, IMG submission 203476) | Hot spring phototrophic mat microbial communities from Mushroom Spring, Yellowstone National Park, Wyoming, United States - 20060911_MSe2 ...
ATTAATGGTGTTAACATTTACTATGAGGTTAAGGGAAAAGAGGACGGGGAGTCTGTAGTTTTCCTTAACGGTGTAATGGCTAGTACAAATAGCTGGGCTTTTCAGGTTCCAGTATTTGAGAAAGAATTTAAGGTTGTTCTCCACGACTTTAGAGGGCAGTTACTATCAGATAAGCCAAAAGGGCCTTACACATTCAAGACGCATGCAGATGATCTAAAAGCCTTACTTGATCACCTTGGGATAGAAAAAGCACATATTATAGGTACTTCCTATGGTGGTGAAGTTGGGATGAGATTTGCAATTGATTATCCTGATATGGTAAAAACACTGTCTATAATAGACTCTGTAAGTGAGGTTGATGAATTACTTAAAATGTTTGTTATTCAATGGAAGATGCTTGCACAGACTAAAAACCCAGAACTTTTTTATTATGGTATGCTTCCTTCTATATATGGTAATACTTTTATTGAGAAGAACAAGGCTATTTTAGAACAAAGGGCAAAGGGTTTAGCAAGTGTTGACCCATCTTATTTTGATGGTCAGGTTGCTTTGTATGACACTTTTTTAAACCTTAATATTACAGATGAGTTAAAGAAGATAAAGGCTCCTACTATTGTTGTTGTTGGTAATGAAGACTTTTTAAAGAGGAAAAAGTTTTCTGATATAATTGCTAAGAATATCCCTAATTGTGAATATGTTATAATACCTGACTGTGGGCATGTTACAATATTTGAAAAACCTAATACACTAAATACTATACTTTTAGGTTTTGTTATGAAAAACCTATAATAATTTGTTAAACTTTTAATTCTACCCTGATTTTTTGACTGTTATGTAGTTAAAACTTTATAAGATTTAATACTTATTTATAAGAACTGGATTTTTACAGATAGTTGTTTTAAAACTTGCAGATTAAAAAGATATAAATACACTTTGAATATAAAGTTACCAATTTTAACCTATACGAAGAAGAAGTGAAAAATTAGGTATAAGTCTGTCTTAAATCTAATATATTGGGCATTAACGATAATAAAACTTTAGATTTTTAAAATAGTTTTTAACTAATTTTACTAGTCTATACAGTTTGATTGTTTTTAAAATTAAATTTTAAACTTTAGAGAATTAGAATATAAAGAATGATAGAAAGGAGTACTTATGAGTATTTATTATCAAAAAGAAATAGAGACTATGGATCCAGAAGCCTTAAGAGACTTACAGAGTAAAAGACTTGTTGAACTTGTTAAATATGTTTATTCAAGACAGTATTTTTATCAAAAAAAGTTTGATGAGATTGGGATAAAACCATCTGAAATAAAGAGTGTTGATGACATTAAAAAACTACCATTTACAACTAAGGATGACTTAAGGGAAAACTATCCTTTTAAACTTTTGGCTGTGCCTCTTTCAGAGGTTGCAGAGATACATGCATCATCTGGTACAACTGGTAAACCAACTGTTGTTGCTTATACCAATAATGACCTTAAACTCTGGGGTGAGGTTATGGCAAGGGCAATAGTGTGTGCTGGTGGAAAAAAGGGAGATATAGTTCATAATGGCTATGGATATGGTCTTTTTACAGGTGGACTTGGTGTTCATTATGGTTCTTTAACAGGTGGATTTCCTGTTGTTCCTGTTTCCTCAGGTGGGACTAAAAGACAGATAATGCTTATTCAAGACTTTAAGCCAAGGATATTAACATGTACTCCATCCTATTCTCTTGCTATGGCAGAGGAGGCTATGGAGATGGGGATTGATCCTAAAGAATTATCTCTTGAAATAGGTATATTTGGTGCTGAGCCTTGGAGTGAGTCAATGAGAAAAGAGATAGAAAAGACATGGGGACTAAAGGCACTTGATATATATGGGCTTTCTGAGATAATAGGGCCTGGGGTTGCTCAGGAATGCCCAGGACAGGAGGGACTACATATATTTGCTGATCACTTTTATCCTGAGGTAATTGATCCTAAAACTGGAGAGCATGTAAAAGAAGGAGAGGACGGAGAACTTGTAATAACAACTTTAACAAAAGAGGCTTTACCTCTTATAAGGTATAGAACAAGGGATATTGTAAGCATTAATTATAATACATGCCCTCACTGTGGGAGAACATTGCCAAGAATAAGTAAGGTTAAAGGTAGGACAGATGATATGATAATAGTTAGGGGTGTAAATGTATTCCCATCTCAAATAGAGGGTGTATTATTAAGTATTGAGGGTGTTGAACCTCATTATGTGCTTGAGGTTGAAAGGGTAGGATCACTTGACCAGTTGACAGTTGTTGTTGAGGTAAATGAGTCAATATTCTCAGATGAGATAAAAGAGATAGAGAGACTTGAAACAAAGATAAAGAAAGAGATAGAAAGTGTCCTTAATCTTAGGGTTAATGTTAGACTTGTTGAGCCAAAGACCATTGAAAGAAGCATGGGAAAAGCAAAGAGAGTTATTGATAAAAGGATAAATTAAGGGGGATATTATGAATAATTTAATACAATTGTCTGTTTTCATAGAGAATAGAAAAGGAAAGTTAAGAGGAGTAACAAATGTACTTGCATCGGCAGGAATAGATATAAGAGCACTTTCTATTGCTGAGACACAGGACTTTGGTGTATTAAGACTTATTGTTAATAATCCAGACCTTGCTTACGATAAACTTAGAGAAAATGGTTTAGTTGTAAAAAAGACTAATGTTCTTGCTGTTGAAGTTGATGATAGACCAGGTGGACTTGATAATGTACTTAAAGTTTTGGATGAGAATAATATAAACATAGAATATATGTATGCATTTGTTGAGAAAAAGAGTGATAAAGCTCTTCTTGTTATGAGATTTGATGATATGAATAAGGCTTTAGATATCTTGACTAAGAATAATATAAGTGTTGTAGAATCTAAAAAGATATACGAGTTATAAATTTTAGTTTTTAAATTTTAAAATTTTTTGGAAGGTGTTTTTGAGACATAGTAGTCTTGTATTGTATAGGGAAAGGGTTTTAAATAATATTAATAAAATAAAGTCAATGTTGTATCCCCATCAGAAAATAATATCTATAGTTAAGGCTGATGGGTATGGTGTTGGTGCAAAAAACATTACCAGTATCTTAAAAGAAAATGGAATAAACTTTTTTGGTGTTGCAACAATATATGAGGCTATTAATTTAAGAGAAATAGCACCTGATGCTGATATACTTGTCTTATCTCCTTTGCTTGAAAATGAGATAAAACTATATCTTGAAAACAATATTATAACAACAATAACTGATATAAAAAGGGCAAGCATCATTAATAAAATAGCATATTCTCAAAATAAGGTAGTAAGGGCTCATGTTAAGGTTGATACTGGTATGGGTAGATTAGGGGTATTGTTTTATGATGCCAAGGTTTTTATAAAGTCCTTATTGGAGTTTAAAAACATTAGACTTGATGGTATATTCACTCACTTTCCCTCAGCTGATATAAAGGATGACTTTACTTTAGAGCAGATAAATATTTTCAAAACCTTGATTGAAGACCTTAAAAAGGATGGTGTGACTTTTTCTTGCATTCATTCTGCAAACTCAGGTGGTATTGTATTTTATAATGACCCTTTTTTTAATTTTGTAAGACCTGGGCTTATGATATATGGTGGCTACTCCTCTAACCTTGTTAAAAATAGTATAGAACTTAAGACATCTATTAAATGGTCTTCAAAGGTTCTGGATATAAAAAAAATAAAGAAGGGGACCAGTATTTCATACGGGCGAACTTTTGTTGCTCCAAGAGATATGACTATTGGTATTGTTGGTGTTGGTTATGCAGATGGATTTCTTTCGTTAAACTCTAATAAAGGATTTTTTTATATCAATGGCGGCAAAGCAAAAATATTGGGAAGAGTATGTATGGACTACACTGTTGTAGATATAACAGGTATTGATGCTGAGATTGGATCTGAGGTTATAATTTGTGATGATATTGATGGTATAAGAATAAATGATATATCAGATAGGTCGGGTTTGATACCTTATGAGGTTTTAACATCTATAAGTTGTAATATTAAGAAGAGTGTTTTATAGCTTTATGATTTTGTAATAAAGTTGTTATTTAATAAAAGCCATCTTGATTAAACTTGATTTTTTATAGAATATTACAAATAATCTTTATTAAGTAAATGCTAGATTATCTTAGTACTTTTAATTTTAATCTTTTAAATATTTGAATAACTTAAAACAATTTTTATTAAATGTGGTTTAATTTAAACAATTACCTATAATTATAACCAAGTGGAATATTTTAAGTAATTACCAAAAAAGTATTATTAAAAGTCAGTCATATATCTTTATCAAAAATTTTTTAAAAAAATTTCTTGACAAAATATTTAATCTTTAATATATTTACTTAAGAGTAATTTATGAAGGGGTCTTTTATGTTAAATAGGTTTAAAGAAATAAAAGAGACTGAGGCTAAGATAAAGGAAGATCTTGAAAGAGAAAAAGATGATCTAGAGAAAAGAGTATCTGAGGTAGAAGAGTTAATGGAAAAAGAGTTTAATTCTTTAAAAGAAGAGATGAGAGAAAAAAGACATAAAGATATAGAAGATGCAACAAAAAAATATGAGGCTGAAAAGAATAGAATAATAGAAGAGGCAAAAAAAAAGGCTGAGGGTTTTATTATTGATAAAGAAAAAATAAAAAGTATTGCTTCAGAGATAGCTAAAGAGATAATTAAAATATAACCTGGAGTTTTTGATGGCTAAAATAGATGTTAAAAAGATCAGGATATTTGGGCTTAGTAATGAAAAAAAGTCTTTTCTAAAGAGGTTGCAGAAAGAAGGTATAGTACAGATAATATCCAAGGAAGAATCTAAGAAGACAAAGGATGAAATCCAGACTCTTATATATAAGACTGAAATAATACTTGATATGTTTTCAAAAAAAATGAAAGAAGGAATGCTGTCCAAGTTCAAACCAAGATATGTTGAAGAAAGTAAGTTTTTTAATGAAAAAGAGATAGAGGTAAAAAGGGATATTATTGATAGAATATGGGAGCTTTTAAAGGAAAAAGAAGATCTTAATGCTTCTCTTGCTGATAAAAAATCGATACTTTTAGAGATTGAACCATGGTCAAAACTTGATATAAATACAAGCGAAATTAAAGAAAATACATATATATGTAGTTTTTTGGGAAAGTTTCCAGAGAAGTTTTATAAAGAGGCATCAGAAAAAGGCCTTTTTAATAAGTATGAAGTCAGTGTTTTGTCTATCATAAATGGAATTGTATATGTTTTCGTTATTACTCTTAAAGATGATAAACAAACTTTTATTGAAACTTTTAAAAACTATGGTTTTGAAGAGTATAATGCTGATAAAGATACTAATTTTTCTGAGAGTTATTCAAAGATAAAAAAAGAGATGATTGAAATAGAAAAGAGGATAATTGCTATTGATAAGTCTATTGATAGCTACATTGAAAAAATAGATGAGATTCGTTTATTTTATGACTTTATTTATAACTATTATAAGATGGTTGAGGTTGATAGTAATCTAGAATACGGGGTGTATACATTTTCTGTTTATGCTTGGATACCAGAGATTTATATAAAAAATCTAGAAGCAATTATAAAAGACTATAAGTATATAGACTATGAACTGATACCTCTAGAAGAAAAAGAGGTTGCCCCAGTATTTGTCAAGAATGGATATTTTTCTGAGGCATTTGAGTTTGTTACTGCTATGTATTCTTATCCTGGAAAAAATGATGTAGACCCAACTCCTTTCTTGGCACCTTTTTTTGCATTGTTTGTTGGTTTTTGTTTGACAGATGCAGGTTATGGTTTAATGTTATTTTTGGTTACTCTTTTTGCACTCAAGAAGTTAAATCTTCCTGATAATATGAGGAAACTTACAAAAATACTTAATTTTTCAGGAATTGCAACTATTATAATAGGGCTTTTGACAGGTGGTGTATTTGGTATTGATGTAAGCTTGTTGTCTGAGGCTAATCCTATTAGAAAGTTTATTGAGTCTGTAAGGATACTTGATACAAATAAAGATATTATGTTATTTCTTGGGATAGCATTACTACTTGGATATATTCATGTATTATTTGGTTATTTTATAAACTTTTTTCACAAGATTAAAAATAAAGATGTTAAGATTGCGATTCTTGATGTTTTGCCGTGGATTATGATAATGCTTGGAGCTGCAGGTATAGTCAAGTTTGCCTTAACTTCTGTAAAAGATATATTTTATAGTATTGGTCTATTCTTAATGTTGTTAGGTGCTGGAATAATACTACTATTTTCTGGTAGGGACTTTAAAAATCCAGTTTTAAGGTTGATTAATGGTCTTTATGGACTTTATGGGGCAACTGGTATTTTTGGTGATATATTATCTTATGCTCGTCTTTTTGCTCTTGGCATAGCTACGGGTATAATAGGGGGAGTTATAAATAAGTTGTCCTCTGCTCTTTTAGGCAATATAAGTTTTTCAAGTATTACTGCAGGTATCTCATCTTTGATAAGTATAATATTATTTTCAGCAATACTTATAGCAGGTCAGATTTTTAATATAGTTATAAATACATTAGGTGGATTTATACACACTATGCGTTTACAGTTTATTGAGTTTTTTACAAAGTTTTTTGAGGGTGGTGGTGAAGTTTTTAAACCACTTAGACTTGGGTTAAAATACTTTTTAATAAAAAAAGAAAAAACAGAGGAGGAAAAATGTTAGGATTAGTAATAGGCGTTTTTGGGATAGGTTTAGCGGTTGTATTAAGTGGTATTGGTTCTTCAATAGGTATAAGGATTGCGGCAGAGGCTGCAAATGCTGCAATGATAGAGGAACCGAAAAACTTTGGTAAGTATCTTGTATTAACAGCTTTACCAGGTACTCAAGGTATATATGGATTTGTTATAGGTTTTTTGGCAGTTGCGAAGTTAAAAGTGGAAATGGGTGTTACAGATGGTCTTGCTTTATTCTTCTCAACCTTGCCAATAGCATTAGCAGGTTTGTTTTCTGCAATATATCAAGGTAAGGTAACTGCTGCTGGTATAAACATGACAGTAAAACATCCAGAGGAATCAGGTAAGGCTCTTGTATTAGGTGTATTTGTTGAGTTTTATGCAATATTAGGATTTGTAATCTCAATAATACTACTTAACTCTGGATTTTTAAAATAGAATATTTAAAATAGAATAGGTTTTAAACATGGGTGTAAAAGATATAATTGAAAGTATTAAAGAACAAGGTAAAAAAGAGATAGAAGCTCAGAGGAATTATTATAATAAAAAAATTGAAGAGATAAAGATTTCAGAAAAAAAAGAACAAGAGGCTTTTGTCAAAGAGGAAGAAGCAAAAATAAATGCTGCTATAGAAGAGATAAAAAGAGGTTTTGTTCTTACTGGAAAGATAGAAGCAAGAAAGGTAGAATTGTTCTATAAGAAAAAGGCTATAAAAGATGTTTTAGACTATGTGCATAATAACATTGTTTCTCTTGTTGGTGAAGACAATTACTACTTGTTTTTGAAGTCTGTTATTTCTAAGTATGCTGATGATAAAGATATTGTGTTATTGAATAAAGAAGATATAAAAAGGTTTAAAGAAAAACTATTGAAAGAAACCACAAAAAAGATAGAGTTTAAAGAGATGGGCGACTATGGAGTAATTGTTGAGAAACCAAGTTTTAACTATAATTTTTCTTTAAAGGCTCTTATAGAGCAAAAGTATGCTGAACTTGAAAAAATTATAGGGAAGAAACTAAATGTATTATAATCTAAAGTTTAAAGAAGATTTAAATTATGTTTTTGAAGCTTCACTTGTAAATATGCTTATGTATAAACTTTTGACTAATGAAGAATACTCAAGATTAGTTGAGACTGAAAATATTGAGAATATTTATTCTTCTTTGGGAGAAAGAGGATATAATACATCTTCAAAGGAAATAGACTTTTTTAAAGAAGAGTCCAATCTGTTGTCTAATATCATAAAATTTTCTAAAAATGAAGTCTTGACTGAATATTACAGGATACAGTATGATATATTTAATCTAAAGACTGTATACAAGGCATTACTTAAGGGTGAGCCATTTGAAAGTTTAAGACTTTACTCTAATGGCACTCTCTCAAGTGAGGCATTAAGACTTATATATAATGATGAGTACAAGAGTTATTTACATCCTGATCTTATGGAAGGTGTAAAGTATTTTGAAAAAAATCTTCAAGACAATACTCCTTTTGATATTGATATAACTTGGGATAAATATTTGAATATATTCTTTTTAAAAAAGTCTAAAGAACTTGATAATGACTTTATGACTAAGTTTCACCAGTTAAAAATTGAGATTCAAAACATAATGACTCTTTTTAGATTAAAAATGTTTAATAAAGATTATAAGACTTTACAAAAGAGTTTGATTCCTTCAGAAAAAGATTATAGTTATCTTTTTTTAAAACTTTATAAAGAAGACCTTGATATTATTGTTTCAAAACTTTCTTTTTTAGACATCTCTCCTTATTTAAGAAGAGGCTATGAAGAGTATAAGAGAAAAGGAAGTTTAACTTTTCTTGAGAATCAGTTGTATTCACTTTTGTATGACGAATATTTGTCTTTAGCATCCAATAGGATTTTTGGATATGATATAATTTTTGCATATTTTTGGCGTAAGAAGCGAGAGATTGAGAAAGTAAGACTACTTTTGGCTGCTAAAACTAATAATATGTCAAAGCTATTTCTAGAAAAGATAAGGGGATAGTATGGAGATAGTAGTTGTTGGTAATAGAGATACTATTTTAGGTTTTAAGACTATAGGCCTTGACCTTGTTTACTATAAAGGTGATGATAATTTGTTAATAAATGATATTGAGGTAGCCATTGGTAGTGGTGCTAAAATATTTTTTATAACAGAAAATATTTTTATAAAAATAACAAAATATATTGATTCTTTTTTTGGGAAACCTTATCCTATTTTTATTCCTATTCCTGAAATTAAAGGTAGTGAGGGAATAGCAGAGCAGAATATAAGAAGTCTTGTTATCCGTGCTTTAGGTACGGATACTTTCTAATTAAAGTTTGGAGGAAAGAATGATAGAGGGAAAAATTGTAAGAGTTGCAGGTCCTCTTGTTGTAGCTGAAGGTCTTTCTAATGCAAAAATGTTTGATATGGTAAGAGTAGGGGATATGGGGCTTATTGGAGAAATAATAGAGCTTAGAGGTGATAAGGCGTCTATTCAGGTATATGAAGAGACATCAGGTATAGGTGTTGGACAAAAGGTTATATCTACAGGTGAACCTCTTGTAGTAGAGTTAGGTCCTGGGCTTATAGAGAATATATACGATGGTATACAAAGGCCACTCTCAGAGCTTGCAAAAAACTCAGGTGCTTTTATATCAAGAGGTCTTATTGTTCCTGCATTGGACAGGTCAAAAAAATGGGATTTTAAGCCTTTAGTAAAAACTGGGGATGTTGTTACAGAGGGTGACATAATTGGAGAGGTCCAAGAGACAAGTATAGTAAATCATAAGATTATGGTTCCCCCAGGGGTAAATGGTAAGATAGTAGATATAAAAAAGGGTAGTTTTACTGTTGAAGAAGTTGTTGCTGTTGTTGAGAATGATAAAGGTGAAAAAATAAATGTAAAAATGTATCAAAAATGGCCTGTTAGAATAGGTAGACCTTATAAAAACAAGATAAACCCTAAAGAACCTCTTTTTACAGGTCAGAGAGTAGTTGATGCTTTTTTCCCTATAGTAAAGGGTGGTACTGCGTGTATACCAGGTCCGTTCGGAAGTGGTAAGACTGTTACACAACACCAGTTGGCTAAATGGGCTGATGCTCAAATAGTTGTATATATTGGTTGTGGTGAGCGTGGTAATGAGATGACAGACGTACTCATTGAGTTCCCTGAACTTCAAGACCCTAAGTCGGGTGAACCACTAATGAAAAGAACAGTTCTTATAGCAAATACATCAAATATGCCTGTTGCAGCAAGAGAGGCTTCAATATATACAGGTATAACAATAGCTGAGTATTTTAGAGATATGGGTTATGACGTTGCTCTAATGGCAGACTCGACTTCAAGATGGGCTGAAGCAATGAGAGAGATATCAGGAAGACTTGAGGAAATGCCTGGTGAAGAGGGTTATCCTGCTTATCTTGGTAGGAGGCTTGCGGAGTTCTATGAAAGGGCAGGTAGGGTACAGACACTAGGTAAACCACAAAGAATAGGTAGTATAAGTGCAATAGGTGCTGTTTCTCCTCCAGGTGGTGACCTTTCTGACCCAGTTGTTCAGGCTACATTAAGAGTTGTAAAAGTTTTCTGGGGTCTTGATGCAAGTCTTGCTTATAAGAGGCACTTCCCTGCTATTAACTGGCTTACAAGTTATTCACTCTATTATTCTAATATAGATAATTACCTTGTTGAGGTTATAGGTGAAGACTGGATAGAAATGAGAAGTAAAGCGATGGAGTTTTTACAGAGAGAGTCTGAGCTTGAAGAAATAGCAAGACTTATTGGGGTTGAATCATTGTCACCTGAAAATAGGTTGATAATGGAGACTGCAAGGTCTTTAAGAGAAGACTTTTTACATCAGAACGCTTTCCATGATGTTGATAGTTATTGTTCACCAAAAAAAATGTATATGATGCTTAAGATGATATTGCTTTTCCACCAAGAGGCTGAGTCATCTTTAAAGGCTGGGGTTGATATAAAAAAGGTTATAGGTCTTGAAGTAAGAGAAGATATTGCTAGATTTAGATATATCCCAGAAGATAAGACTGCTGAAGAGTTTGAAAAGATAAAGCAAAAAATATTTGAAACCTTTTCTAAGATTTAAGGGGGATTAATATGGTAAAAGAGTATAAAAGCGTAAAAGAAATATACGGTCCTCTTATGGTTGTTTCTGGAGTTGAAGGTGCTAAATATGATGAACTTGTCAAGGTTGAACTTTCAAATGGAGAAGTAAGAACTGGTAAGGTTTTGGAAGTTAATAGAGACCTTGCTATTGTACAGTTGTTCGAAGGTACTAATGGTATGGAAATTTCAAGTACAAAGGTTATTTTCCAGGGCAAGGGTGTTGAACTTGGTGTTTCTCCAGATATACTTGGACGTATTTTTGATGGACAGGGTAGACCTATTGATGGTGGTGAAAAAGTAATACCAGAAAAGAGACTTGACGTTAATGGTAGTCCTATAAATCCTTTTGAAAGAGACTATCCTAATGAGTTTATTCAGACTGGTATATCTACTATAGATGGTCTTAACACTCTTGTAAGAGGTCAAAAACTACCTATATTTTCTGGTAGTGGTATGCCTCACTCTAAAATGGCTGCTCAGATAGCAAGACAAGCAAAGGTATTGGGAACTGAATCAAGTTTTGCTGTTGTTTTTGCTGCTATGGGTATCACTTTTGAAGAGTCTCAATTTTTTATTGACGACTTTAAGAGAACAGGTGCACTGGAAAGAAGTGTGTTGTTTATAAACCTTGCTGATGACCCTGCAATAGAGAGAATAACTACACCAAGACTTGCACTTACTGCTGCCGAATATCTTGCTTATGAAAAAGATATGCACGTTCTTGTTATACTGATAGATATGACTAACTACTGTGAGGCTTTAAGAGAAATATCAGCTGCAAGAAAAGAGGTGCCTGGAAGAAGAGGTTATCCTGGTTATCTTTATACTGACCTTGCAACACTTTATGAAAGAGCTGGTAGAATAAAAGGAAAAAAGGGTTCTATAACTCAGATTCCTATATTGACAATGCCTGAAGATGACAAAACTCACCCAATACCTGACTTAACAGGTTACATTACAGAGGGCCAAATAGTTTTGAGTAGGCCATTGTTAAACAGTGGTATATATCCTCCAGTTGACGTATTGCAATCATTGTCAAGATTAAAAGATAAAGGTATTGGTAAAGGTAAGACAAGAAAAGACCATTCAGATGTTTTTAACCAACTTTTTGCTGCTTATGCAAGGGGACTACAGGCAAGAGAATTGGAGGCAATACTAGGAGAGGCTGCTTTAGGTGAGATGGACAGACTTTACTATAAGTTTGCATATGAGTTTGAAAGAAGATATATAAATCAGGGGTATGATGAAGACAGGACAATAGAGCAAACACTTGACTTGGGATGGGAACTACTTGCTATGTTACCTAAGGCTGAGCTAAAGAGAATAAGACCAGAGTACCTTGAAGAGTTTTTGCCTAAGTTTTTAAAAGATAAAAAATAAGGTTAGGATAAAAATATGATCCTTAAAGTCAACCCTAATAGAATGGAGCTTATGAAGCTTAAAAAAAGACTTTTATTAGCAAGGAAAGGACATAAACTATTAAAAGATAAACAAGAACAGCTAATAAGAAGCTTTTTTCAAATAGTCAGGGAAAATAAAGCACTTAGAAAGAGTGTTGAAGATGCACTTATTGAGGCTTATCAGAGTTTTTTAGTTGCTAAGTCTTTCATGGGTGAAAAAAAGGTAGAAGAAGCTATATTAATGCCAACTGTAAAGATAAAGATTGAGTATGGTAAAACTCAGATTATGAACCTTCAAGTCCCTACTTTTAAACCGATTGTAGAAGGAGATATTCTTTCATACAGTACTATAGAGACTTCTACATATTTAGATGACTCTGTAATAAAGTTTAGAGAGGTTCTTGAGAAAATGCTTGTTTTGGCTGAGAAAGAAAAGGCAATAATAGAGCTTGCTAATGAAATAATTAATACCAGAAGAAGAGTCAACGCGTTAGAGTATATACTTATCCCTAATCTTATTGAAACTATAAAGTATATAAGAGATAAACTCAATGAGATGGAAAGATCTAATATAGCAAGACTTATGAAAATAAAAGATATGGTTATGAAAGGTTGATTTTGATTTAGATTTTGTTATATTTTTTATTCTTATAGAACTAAGGAGGATGTTATGAAAAAATTAAGTTTGTTGCTAGTTATTTTACTATCTATTTCTTCTTTTGCACAAGAGAAAGATACAAAAGAAAAGGAGCCTAACAAGGATAAAGGTAATGCTACAAAAGAGGCTTATACTAACTCTACTTATAACATTGACTTCAAGTTGCCAGAAGGTAGCTGGATTGTTACTGATAAAAATACAGAGTTGATTAAGACTAATGGTAAGGTTGCTGAATACTGGGATGCTACTAAGAATATAAGGATTGTTATAGCAATAGAAGATTCACCAGAAAGAATTATAACTATAGCTGATAGAAAAGAGGGGGACTTGCTTTATGTTTTTAGGAGTTTGAAGGTTATTACAGATAGAGAATGGAGGAGAAAAGGTAATAATTATGCATACTTTAGAAACTTCCAAGGTGAAGATATGTCGGGGGGAAGATATACTATAAACACTTATTTTATATTTTCTCCAGATAATAGAGATGTTAAGGTAAGTCTACTAGTTATTGCTCCTCTTGATAAGGCTTATAAAGAAAAAGACCTTCTAGGTAAGATATACAGCAATTTTAATATGGGTGAAAAAAAGTAATAATAAAATAATTTAGGTGGTTAAGACTATTCTAAACCACCTTTTTTAGTTTCTAATTTTTTCATATATTTTTTTATGTAAAAATTAGTCTGTTAAATATGGTACTCTAACTTATACATAAATTAAGAACTCTTGAAGTTATTAAAACTGGTTTTTAAAGATTCGAAATATAACTTTATTATAATTTTTTGGGGTTTATTTACTTTAAAATTTTAAAGTTAAATTTTATTGTCTGTGTTGACTTTATATTTTTATTGTTTAAAACAGCTGGGATAAACTCTGTGGCCTTTATCTTTTTTATTATTTCTTCTTCGCACCCAAATCCCAGACTTTTTAGTATTTTATATTCATATACTTTTCCTTCCTCATTAATTTTTATTTCAACTATAACATCTCCCTCTACTCCTGCTAACCTTGCCTTAGTAGGATATTCAATTATTATCTCTTTTAATGGTTTTGCTGGGATAAAGTTTTTTTCTCCTTCTTTTAAGTCTACATACTCTATCGTGTTCTCTTGTCTATCTTTTTTTGTATTGTTTATTTTTTCTAATTTCTTAGGTTTATTGTTTTTCCCTATATTTCCATAGTCTTTATTAGAATATGATAGAGTTATTTTTGCAACTTTAGTTTTATTTCTTTTTAAATTAAGATTGCTCTTATCCTCTTTTGTTGGCACTATAAATATGAAAGCATGGATAATAGTTGATATTAGTAATGATATTAAAAAAGTGTTTTTTATTATTTTCACCTTTTATTCCCTGTATTCAAAGATGATGTTGTCTATTTTATATTTTTTAATTATCTCTATTACTCTGTTTATTGATTTAAAAGATGTTTTTGAGTTTGCTTCTATTGTTATATCTTTTTCTTTATAATCTGATATTATTTTATTCACTTTTTCTATTTCTAATCTTTTATTTTCAATATATATGTTCTCATCAATTATTTTTATGACAAGGCCTTTATTTTTGTTTTCTTTATTGTTTAGTGTTTCTCCTGGTGTTGATGAGATTGAAATTATTAAAAAAAATATAAGTATAAAACTTATGTCAGCAAATGATGTAAACAATGGGTTATTATTCATTTATCTCCTCTATACTTATTTTTTCTATGTTGTATCTATTTAATAATGATATTACTTGAAAAAAGTTTTTGTAACTTTCTTTTGTATTTACTTTTAATATTATAAAACTGTTTAATACTTTGTCAATATGTTTTTTTTCAAAGTCATCCAGTGAGTATTCTCTATCAATTATTATTTTCTCATTTTTTAATTTAATGACTACTGTTTTTTCTTTTTCTTTTGTAGAATTACTCTTATATTCATTATTTTTGATCATAACACTGGTATTAAACCCTAACAGTATTATTGTGAAAAGAACTATAGTAAGGGTTAGGTCATTTATTATTGTATTATTCATTTGTATTATCTCTAAACTTTTCGATGAACATTGTTGCTAATAGAGATGTAAGACTTATTATTAGACCAAAGGCTGTTGTTATTAGTGCTTCAAATATTCCTTTTGCTACTATTTTAGGTGTTATTGCTTCTAACTCTGATATTGCTTTGAAACTGTTTAGCATCCCTGTTACTGTACCTAAAAATCCTGCAAGTGGTGATATATTTGCAATAAACTTTAGTACATCTAAGTTTTTATTAATTTTTTTTAAAAAATTAGGGTTTTTGGTTTTTTTTATTTTTCCTATTAGTATTATAATTATTTTTTCTATTATTATTGCAGTACTTATAACAGAGAGTATTAGCAGTACCCACATTACAGGCCCACCAAGATAAAAGAGATTTTTTATTGATTCTGTATTGGAGTAGTTTATTAAAGGTATTGTCAAAAAAAATATTAAAAAAGTTTTTTTCATTTTTGTTATTTGTTTTTTTATTTTTTAATAAAATTTAAATTTAATTAGGTTAATTTTCTATTTAAAAAAATATAAGGAGTATTTATCAAATGAGTAAAAAAGAGCCTCCGCAATCGGTTAAAAAATCAAGTCTAAAAAAGTCTATTAAGTCTATAGGACCAGTTGAAAGTCTTGAAAATTATCTTGAGAAAGACTGGTGGAGAAAAATATTTAACTCTATGTATCTTAAGACAGATGCTGATGTTGTAAATGATTCCGACATAACTAAGAAAGAGATTGATTTATTTCTAGATGTATTGAATATTAAGTCAGATGCAGTTATACTTGACCTTTGCTGTGGGCATGGAAGACACTCTCTTGAACTTGCGAGGAGAGGGTTTAATAATATAAGAGGGCTTGACAGGTCTCATTATCTTATTCAAAAGGCAAAACAGACAGCAAAGAAGGAGGGGCTTAATGTAAAGTTTAGAGAAGGTGATGCAAGAAAAATACCTTTTTCTGATAATACCTTTGATGTTGTCATGATTTTGGGAAACAGTTTTGGATACTTTGATAGTGTTGAGGATGACATAAGGATTTTAAAGGAAGTTTTTAGGGTTTTAAAACCAGGTGGTAAAATTCTAATAGATGTTTCAGATGGTGATTATTTAAGACAGAATTATCAATCAAGGTCATGGGAGTGGATAGATAAAAAGTATTTTGTATGTAGAGAGAGATCACTTACAAGTGATAAGCAAAGACTTATATCAAGAGAAATAATAAGTCACATAGAGAAAGGAGTTGTTGTTGATCAGTTTTATGCAGAAAGACTCTATAATAAAGAAGTTTTACTAGAAATTCTT
>Ga0308407_1001075_pt1 | contig 16140 bp, 13 predicted proteins | sample HotsprSampleMSe2_FD_203476 | JGI IMG/M metagenome (GOLD analysis project Ga0308407, IMG submission 203476) | Hot spring phototrophic mat microbial communities from Mushroom Spring, Yellowstone National Park, Wyoming, United States - 20060911_MSe2 ...
GCCTCACCCCATGCCCCTCTCCAAAGGAGAGGGGAGTTTTTTGTGTTTTTGGGCGTGTGTCAAACCATTTTCGTAGCGTGTATTTGTGAAGCGTGGGCAAAGAACGTTGCGGAGCGAAACCTGCTATTTTTTTGAAAACGCTTGCTGTAAGGTTATTTTTTACAAAAAAATTATACAAACTCGGAAATTTAGAGGCTAAACGAGAGCTTTTCGTAAAATTGGCAATCAGGCGGGTACGGAACGGAATACCATTAGCATCATAATAATGTTGCAGAAATTCGGCTTTCATCTTGCCTACATCAACATTTGAGGGACATTCGGCTTTGCAACCTTTACAACTAAGGCACAAGTCCATCACTTCTTTAATTTGCTCACTATCAAAAGGATTTTCTTTGGTGGAGTGAGTAAGAATTTCTCTTAAAATATTGGCTCTGGCACGGGTAGTGTCCTTTTCGTTGCGAGTAGCCATATAGCTGGGACACATCGTACCGCCTGTGATTTCGGTTTTTCGGCAATCGCCCGAGCCGTTGCATTTTTCTGCCAAACGCAAGATACCTTGATGTTCTGCAAAGCTGAAAATCGTTTTAATTTCACGTGTTTTCTGCCCCACCTCGTAGCGTAAATCGGTATCCATTGGCAGGGTATCTACAATTTTATGAGGATTGAGGACATTGTCGGGGTCAAAAATGCGTTTTACCTCTCTGAAAAGTTCGTAACATTCATCGCCCACCATCATTCTGATAAATTCGCCTCTTACTCTACCATCGCCGTGTTCGCCTGAAAGCGAACCTTTGTATTTTTTGACAAGCTCGGCTGTTTCTTGGGCAATGGCTCTAAAAATTTTTCTATCGTTTTCGTCTTTGAGGTTCAGAATAGGGCGTAAATGTAGCTCACCTGTGCCAGCGTGGGCATAATGCACCGAATATTTGCCATATTTTTTGAGAATTTCGTTAAACTCTCTAATGTATTCGGGCAAATCTTGCACATCTACGGCAGTGTCTTCTACGAAGCAAACAGGTTTGGCATCACCTGCAATATTTGAGAGCAAACCCAGTCCTGCATTGCGTAAAGCCCACACTTTGGGAATGTCTTCGCCCTCAAGTATGGGGAACTGAAAACCTAAATTTTCGGCTTTCAGCTCGGCAATCATTTTTTCGGCTTTTTGAAGAACTTCGGCTTGGCTGGCGGCGAAAAGCTCTACTGCTAAAATGGCTTGCGGTTCGCCTTGTACGAAAAAGCGGTTTTGCTGTTGTTGGAGGTTAGTTTTGGTACATTCCAAAATGTAATGGTCAATTAGCTCTGAAGCCGAAGGATTGTAACCAATAGCAATTAAATTAGCTCTCAGGGCTTCATCGATGCTGTGCGTATGTATGCAGACCAAAACCTTATGAGTTGGGGGCAACTCTATTAAATTGAGTTTTATTTCGGTAACAAGCATGAGCGTACCTTCCGAACCGCAGATAAGTTTGGCAAGGTTAAAGGGTTTCTTACTTTCAGGATTGAAAAGCGAAGAATCGAGCAAAACATCTAAGGCATACCCTGTGTTTCGGCGTGGGATAGAGGCTTTGGGGAAATTTTGCCTAATAAGTTCTTGATTTTTAGGATTTTGTAGCAGATTGATAATTTGTTCTGTAACACCTGAACTTTCGTAAGTAGGATAAGGCGAAAAGCAGACTTCTTCGCCATTAGCAAGCAAGCCTTTTACTTCTAAAACGTGTTCGCGGGTACTGCCGTAAATGATAGAATTAGAACCACAAGAATTGTTGCCCACCATTCCGCCTATCATAGCTCGTGTTTGGGTGGCAGTCTCGGGGGCAAAAAATAGGTTGTAAGGTTTCAGAAAGGCGTTTAGGTCGTTTCGGATAATGCCTGGCTCTACTCTTGCCCAACGTTCTTGCTTGTTGATTTCTATGATTTTTGTAAAATATTTGCTCACATCAACCACAATGCCTGTGCCTACTACCTGCCCTGCCAACGAAGTACCTGCGGTACGTGGTATAAGCGAAGTTTTGTGCGTTTTAGCGAATTGCAGGAGTTTTTTGAGGTCGTCGAGGTTTTTAGGATATGCAACTGCAAGAGGCAACTGCCTATACACCGAGGCATCGGTGGCGTAGAGGCGTCGCATTGTATCGTCAAAGAACAATTCGCCTGCAAGTGTCTTTTGCAATTCGGTTAGATGATTGTGAGCAAGACGGAACATCAGAAGTTAATTTTTAGACTACAAAAATACGTATAAAAACCGATTTTTCTGAAAAATCTAAAAATCAACTCTTTTGTTTTATTTTTTTCTATGAAAAAGAGTTAGACAACAAATTCATATTCAAATATCAAAATTTTTTCTTTTAAATTCATACAACTCACCCAAATACTTTTTGCGAACCTCTTTATCATTAACCAAATCTTCTGGCACGCCCTCTCTGAATACTTTGCCTTCACTCATTACATAGACCCAATCGGTAATAGATAGGGTTTCGTCGGCGTTGTGGTCGGTGATGAGTACGCCTAAATTTTTGAATTTGAGTTTATAGACAATTTTTTGTATTTCTTCTACTGCCAGAGGGTCAACGCCTGCGAAAGGCTCATCTAAAAGGATAAATTTGGGATTAGTTGCTAAGGCTCTTGCGATTTCGGTTCTTCGTCTTTCGCCTCCTGAGAGCACTTTGCCCATATTTTTGCGTACATGTGTGAGGTTAAATTCTTCCAACAGCGACTCGGTTTTTTCCTTTTGCTCTTGTTTGGAGGTATTTGTCATTTCCAACACGGCTTTTATGTTATCCTCTACGCTTAGATTTCTGAATACGGAGGCTTCTTGTGCTAAATATCCTAAGCCGAGTCTTGCTCTTTTGAACATAGGCAAAGCCGTGATGTCCTGCCCGTCAAGAAGTATTTTGCCCGAATCAGGCTTTACCAAGCCTACGGTCATATAGAAAGTAGTTGTTTTGCCTGCTCCGTTGTGTCCGAGCAATCCAACGATTTTTCCTTGCTCTACCTCTACCGAAACGTTATTTACAACATAGCGTTTTCCATAACGCTTTATTAAATTTTCGGCTCTTAGTTTCATTTATACTAAAATAAATTGTTTTTTCTAAGCCTAAATCCTCTTCCCCCTTTTGGAGAGAGGGACTTTCTGCGGTACTAGATTTAAAGTTTTACTAAAACCCACTTTTGATTGAGTATAGATTACCAGACTTCAAATTTATTCGTCCTTGCAAAGAGTGAAGCATCAATTCACTTTCTTCCAAAATCGGCAGGGATTTCGCCCCAATTTTCGGTATCCCATTTCAGAACAGGAATGTGGCTGTAATCGTTTTCGGCAAGCCATTTTTCGGCACGAGCAATTAGCTCAAATACTGCCTGATTTTCCAAAGTTTTGAGTTTCTCGGTGTTACATTTCTTTTTTTTCAACCAATTCAGAGCCGTTTTGCTATCGGAATAAATGGGTAAGTTGCTTTGTTGTTGCTTTTGTAAAGCTAAGGCGTGAACAATAGCCAAAAACTCACCGATGTTGTTGGTTACGTCTTTAAATCCTGCTTTGTGAAACAATAACTCTCCCGAAGGATAATGCACGCCTCTGTATTCCATATCGCCAGTTTGAGTATTGCAAGCGGCATCAACACATATACACTCCGAAAAAGGAATATCTACTTTTCGGGGAGTAGTTTTTTTATTTTTTCCGATAAAATCCTGATACGAGGCTTTGTAAGCCTTTTGGGCTTCTTGCAAACTCTCAAAAGCCTTGAATTTTGCCCCTGCTACTCCCGAAACTTGTTGTTGGCAGGCGTTCCAAGAGTCGTAAATACCTTCTTTTTTACCTTCCCAAACTACATAATATTTTTTTTTCATATCAATCAAAAATCCGAGCCTGACGCACAATCTCTTCTGTTACGTTGTAAAATTCTTTATGAATATTGAAAGGTGCTTCACCTTCTTTGGGTTCTTTGTGCAGATACGAGCCATCTTCTTGCAAAACATAAGCATTTACATTATCTTTGAAATTGTAAGCAAGGATATTGATACATTGCATTCGCAAGAATTTATCTGTAATCAGAAACAAAGACTCCAAACGCCTGTCAAAACTACGTACCATCATATCGGCACTGCCTCCGTAGATTTTGGGGTTGCCATTGTTATGGAAGTAATAGATACGCGTATGCTCCAAATAATCGCCAACGATAGAAATAACTTCGATATTTTCGCTCAAACCTGCTCTGTTGGGGCGAAGACAACAAATTCCTCTTACTATCAGTTTAATCGGCACACCAGCTTGCGAAGCCTCATACAGGGCATCAATCACTTCTCTATCTTCCAGAGAATTTACTTTGATAGCGATGCCTGCACTTAGACCTTTTCGAGCATTTTCGGCTTCATTTTGGATAAGTGCTATCAGAGCCTTTCGCATTTCGCGAGGGGCGGTGATGAGATTCTTGTAGTAGTCGGGAACGGAATGCCCTGTGATTACATTAAAAAATTCTGATACATCTTCGGCGTAGTCTTCGTCGGTGGTGAGCAAGCCCAAATCGGTGTAGATACGAGCCGTTTCTTCATTGTAATTGCCACTCGAAAGATGCACATAACGCACAATTTGGTCTTCTTCTTTGCGTACAATCAAGCAAAGTTTGGTATGAGTTTTGTAGCCTCCAATGCCATAAACTACGTAACAACCTGCTTTTTGCAATCTTTGAGCCTCTCGGATATTATTTTCTTCGTCAAAGCGTGCTTTTAGTTCAAAGAGTACCGAAACGTGCTTGCCATTCTCGGCGGCTTTGAGTAAGGCGTTCGTAATACGCGAATTTTTTGCTAAGCGATAGATAGTCATTTTGATAGCCAGTGTGTTAGCGTCTTCGGCGGCTTGTTCCAAAAGTTCTAAAAGTGGCTCAAAAGAATTGTAAGGGTGATGTAGTAAAACATCGCGTTCTTTGAGAAACTCAAACAAATCGATATCTTGATGCGAAACACGCATACGCAGTGGGGGCACTTGGTTGGGTTGTGGGGGCAACTCGTCGGCAAATTCGGGGTGTTTGACAATCTGCCACAGGCAAGTCAAGTCCAACAATTTATCAACAATGAAAATATTATCATCATCAATTTGCCAACGTTCTTTCAGAATACGCATTAACCATTCGGAATATTTGGATAGCACCTCTACACGCACTACCCGCCCTGTACGGCGAGTTTTGATTTTGCTACGAATTTCGTTGATAAAGTCTGTTTCCAAATCGTCGCTTTCATCAAGAGTAAAATCTCCGTTTCGGGTGATGCGAATTAAATCTACCGAAAGAATTTTCACGTTTTTGTAGAGCTTGCCAATTTGCCAACGGATAATGGTTTCAATCGGAACAAACAAAATTTCTTCATCTTCTCTGCGTTTGATTTCAAAGAAACGAGGCAAATTTTGCGGAATTTGCACAAAAGAGGCTTTGCGTATCGCTTTGCCACTTTCCTCAAACTGCGTAACCACCCCAAACACCAAAGCCTGTGCCCTGAGAATAGGAAAAGCATGATGGCTATCATAAACCATTGGGGTAAGCATTGGAAAGATGGTTTTGCGAAAATAGGTTTCTACCTGCTCTTTTTCGGTATCGCGAAGGTCGCGTATGGTAGCCAAGCGGAAGCCATTTTCTTCGAAATGTTCTAAGAGTTGGTGAAAAACTTGATATTGGTCGGCAACGAACTGGTGGGCTTCGTCCAAGAGAATTTTTCGGAAAGGGCGTGCCTTCAAACCCGAGTAGTCTAAACGTTCTTTGTTGTAGTCAAGGTAATTATACAAACTCCCCACGCGTATCGTGAAAAACTCATCAAGATTAGACGTGGTAATAGCTAAAAATTTAAGTTTTTCAAAAATGTTTCTTCTTTCGGATTTGGCTTGGTCTAATACTCGCCAATTGAATTTGAGCCAACTCAAATCACGGCTGATATAGTTACTTTGTTCAATGGTGCTACTTACTTTTTCTTTTACAAACATAAATGCAACGAGCTTGATGTCAGCTTTTTTAGATTTAGCAAAAAAGTAATGTTACCTTTCGGCAAAAGTAAAACTCAAAAGAAATGGTGATTTTTTTGCAATATAAAAAACTTTGTTTACTTTTACGATGCCAACTACATTTTTTATTGGCACGACAAATGTTCCTTAAAAACCAAATTCTCTACCAATGAAAAAAATCACAAAGGTTCTGACATTTGGCTTTTTAGCATTTGCCTGTGTAAGTTCTTCTCTTTGGGGACAATCGCCGGAAACCGCTAAAAGTTCTAATTCAAACGACGAGTTGAAGTCTTACGTGCCTGCTATCTACGAAGACCTTGTAGCAGAACGCCTCAAATGTATAGAAAGAGACGTACCACTCACCTATCATCCTACGGTTCATAAGCAAATTGAGCGTTTTTGTGTAAAACAACGCAATCAAATTCAACATTACCTGATGCGTAAAGATAGGTATTTTCCTATTTTTGAAGAAGTTTTAGCCAAACACGGACTTCCCGACGAGCTAAAATACCTTTCGGTAGTAGAATCTGCTCTGCTTCCGAAAGCACGGTCTTGGGCTTCGGCTGTGGGGCTATGGCAATTTATGCCTTTTACAGGCAGAGAGTACGGCTTGATGCAAGATTTTTATGTAGATGAACGCATTGACCCCTACAAATCTACTGAGGCAGCGGCTCGTTTCCTCAAATATCTTTACGAAAGATTTGGCGATTGGCATCTGGCTCTTGCCGCCTATAATTCGGGACCTGGGCGTGTGGAGCAAGCCATCAAGCGTGCGGGAGGAAAAAGAAATTTTTGGGAAATTTATCCCTATCTACCTAACGAAACCAAAGCGTACGTTCCTACCTATATTGCCGTGGTGTATGTTTTCAACTACTATCAAGAACATTTCGCAGACCAGCCCAAAGAAGTGCATACCTATATCCCTTCCGATACAATACAAGTCAGTCAGTTTGTAAATCTTAAAGAATTAGCCAAGCAATTAGATGTAGATTTCGAAGTCATACAAATTCTTAACCCCCACCTGAAAAAAAACGTAGTGCCTCGCCATTACAAAAATTATACTATCCGTATTCCCAAAGAAAAATCTGAATATTTTGCCGATAACCGCGAGGATATTCTCAAAGCTGTAAATAAAGGTAGCTATCAGTATGTGCCATATCCTCAGGTACAAGATAACGCACTTGCTAATAGCACCAAAGGAAAGAAAAAAGTCGTACATACCGTTCAGAAAGGAGAGTTTCTGGCGGGAATTGCCAAGCAATACAACGTAAGTCTTAGAGAACTTATGTTTTGGAATAAACTTCGCAACAACAGCGTATTTGCCTCTCAAAGAATTGTGGTTTGGGTAGAAGATAAAAAAGAAGAAAACACCGATAGTACTCGTACAGAAATACTTGCCAAAAATGACGAAGAAAAGAAAGAAAAAGAAAAGGAAGAATTGAAACAAGACGAGCGAAAAACTCCCATTCAAGCAGTATCGTATCCTGCAAAAAGTCAGATAGGGGCAGTTGTTTCCGCAACAAAACCTTCAAACAAGCCCAAAGTTGTGTATCATATCGTAAAACCCGGCGATACACTCTGGAATATCAGCAAACGTTACGAAGGCGTCTCGGTTGATAAAATCAAAAAGCTCAATCCACAACTCAAAGGCGATAACTTAGCCATAGGGCAAAAAATCAGGGTTATTTAGTCTTTTTGTAACTATTTACCTATTTGCAAAATAAAGAAAAAATACTTATTTCAAAAACTATTGGTAAAAATGGTAGTGTTAAAGAGGTAATGCTGTGGTTTTCGTCACCAGCGAGCCGAAAGCGAAGCAATCCTTTTACTCATTCACCAACAGACTACTTTGGTTTGCTGCCGCAAAACTCGTAATGACACTTGTTTTTGGCGTCCAACATTACTTGTGATGCACCATTCTATTAGAAGTGGGTAAATAGTTACAAAGTATTTTTATTTACGAAAAATAATTATGAAACCACTTTGAAAAGTACTTAAAAATTCCTACGTTTGCACCCTCAAAAAATTTTGCTGTCTTTCAATTAAATTCTACTACAATGCCTAAGGTCAAAACAAATTCAGGAGCGAAAAAGCGTTTTCGCCTCACTGGCACGGGGAAGGTGAAACGTAAGCACGCTTACAAAAATCACATTCTTACTAAAAAAGAAACCAAACGAAAACGTCATTTATCTAAATTTACTTTGGTTTCTGATGCCGATATGCCTCGCGTCAAGGCACTATTAAATCTGTAATCGCGAAAGCAAGTTAGTCTTTTGTATTGATTGGTTCAAATGTTTCACCCGAATTTTGGCTTGTAAGTTTGCAAAAGCAACGCCAAAACTCAAAAAACTCAAAAAAATTATGCCACGTTCAGTCAATGTTGTTGCCGCCCGAGCAAGACGCAAAAAAATGATGAAATTTGCCAAAGGATTTTTTGGCAGACGTAAAAACGTATGGACAATCGCCAAGAACGCCGTAGAAAGAGCTTGGCAGTACGCCTACCGCGACAGAAAGCAGAAAAAAAGAGATTTCAGAGCTTTATGGATAGCCCGTATCAATGCAGGTGTTCGTCAGCACGGATTGTCTTATTCTAAATTTATGGGATTGTACCACAAAGCAGGCTTAGGCTTGAACAGAAAAGTCCTTGCCGACCTTGCCATGAACCACCCCGAAGCCTTTAAGGCAGTAGTAGAAAAAGTAAAACAAACAGCCTCATAAAACACAAAAGCCTCTTTTTGAGGCTTTTTTCATTACCATTCAGCCAGTACGGTTCTTCCGCCTACAGCTTTATCTCCGATTTTCACCAACACTTTTGCTTCCAAAGGCACAAAAATATCTACTCGTGAGCCAAATTTGATAAACCCAAACTCCTTGCCCTGTTCAACTGCCTGTCCTTCTTTTACATACCACACAATACGTTTTGCCAACGCTCCTGCAATTTGCCTTAGCAAAATTTCTCTGCTATCTTTACTTTTTATAGCGATGCTGGTTCTTTCGTTTTCGGTACTGGATTTGGGGTGCCAAGCTACCAAATATTTGCCTTTGTGATACTTGCAATAACTCACCACCCCCGAAATAGGATTGCGATTGATATGCACATTGAAAGGCGACATAAAAATAGAAATTTGCCGACAAGGCTTGTGCAGAAATTCTGTTTCTTCTACTTCTTCAATTACTACCACCTTGCCATCGGCAGGGGCAAGAATGTGCCTTTCGTTCAGAAGAATTTGGCGAGCAGGATTGCGAAAAAACTGAACCACTATCACAAAAATCACCAAACCTGCCCCCAAAACAATATTCTGTACAAGGCGGTTATCTGGCAAGGCAAGCCACACAGCTCCATAAAGCACCGTGAAAACAAAAAGCACTAAGAAAATCGTTCTGAAACCTTCGCGATGAATAGACATACAAATTGAGATGTTTTTGCAAAGAAATAAAATAATTTGGTATCTTGCAGACATCAATCCTAAAAATATTCGTTCAGTATGAAAAAAGTTGTTTTTTCGCAGCAAGCTCCTACTCCTATCGGACCTTACAGTCAGGCTATTTTGGTAGGAAATATGCTTTTCGTATCGGGACAAATTGCTCTGAAAGATGGACAGATGATACAAGACTCAATAGAAAATGAAACACATCAAGTAATGAAGAATGTAGGGGCAGTGCTTGAAGCCGCAGAAATGAGTTTTGCAAATATCGTAAAAACAAGCATTTTCGTGAAAGATTTGAATAATTTTCAGAAAATCAATGAAGTGTATGGCTCATATTTTACCGAAAATCCGCCTGCACGCGAAACCGTGGAAGTTAGTCGTTTGCCCAAAGATGCAAACGTGGAAATTTCGTGCATCGCAATCAAATGAACAATTATCAATGAACAATTATCAATGAACAATTATCAATGAACAATTATCAATGAGCAATTATCAATGAACAATTATCAATGAGCAATTATCAGTGAGCAATTATCAGTGAGCAATTATCAATATCAATGAGCAATAGGCAATTAATAGTTTCTCAATACTCAATACTTCGTACTCAAATATGCAGCCGTTTCAATCAGACGTAGAAGCCGCTGATGCGATAGCCGCTTCGTATCAGAAACTTCGTAAAGAAATTTCAAAAGTAATCATAGGACAAGACGAAACCGTAAGACTCTTGCTTACTTCCATTTTTTCGCAGGGGCATTGCCTACTTGTGGGCGTGCCTGGTCTTGCCAAAACGCTTTTGGTACAAACACTCGCTTCGGTGCTGGATTTAAGTTTCAATCGCATTCAATTCACTCCCGATTTGATGCCTTCGGATATTACAGGCTCAGAAACCTTAGACAAAGACCGAAATTTTCAGTTTGTGCAAGGTCCTGTTTTTGCTAATATCGTATTAGCCGATGAAATCAACCGAACACCACCCAAAACCCAAGCGGCACTGCTCGAAGCGATGCAAGAATATGCCGTAACGATTGCGGGCAAAAAATATCCTTTGCCTAAGCCTTTTTTCGTTTTAGCAACCCAAAACCCCATTGAGCAAGAAGGTACTTACCCACTTCCCGAAGCACAATTAGACCGCTTTATGTTTAACGTAACACTCGGCTACCCAAGCTATCAGGACGAAGTGCAAGTAGTAAAAAATACTACTTCGGGACAAAAATTTGAATTAGAAAAAGTGCTTGACGGACAAACACTTATCTATTTCCAACAACTAATCCGCAAGGTAATTGTTGCTGATAATGTAGTAGAGTATGCCGTGAAATTGGTACATAAAACTCGCCCCCATACCGAAAACGCCGCCAAAGAGGCTAATCAATACCTTGAATGGGGAGCTGGACCGAGAGCCTCGCAGTATCTTATTGTCGGTGCAAAATGTAATGCTTTGCTCAATGGTAAATATTCACCTGATATTGAAGACGTAAAAGCCGTAGCAAAACCTATTCTAAGGCATAGAATTATACGTAATTTCAGAGCCGAAGCCGAAAGAGTGAGTGTAGATAGCCTCATTGAGAAACTATTGTAGTTTTTTGGAAAGAACGATTTTTATTTTTAATTTTCGTCAAACTTATCTAAAAATAGTTTGACTATGAAATATTTACAACCACTGCTCATATGGCTTTTTGCATTTTTCGCTACAGATGCAGTTGCTCAAATATTAGCCGAAGGCTCTTGGCACAAAGGAAGGGTAGTAGATACAGAAGATAATGTATATGGTGGCAACATCAAATACGATACTCGTCGCCAAACCGTAATGGTTGATTTGGAAGGGAGTATCAAGACCTTCAATGCTCGCAATGTAAAGTTTTTTGAGTTTTATGATTTGAAAGTCAGGGCGACTCGGAGATTTTATTCGCTCAAATATGCCAAAAATCAGAACATTCGCTACGAGTCTTTTCAGTTTTTTGAACTTATATCGCAGGGAAAAAATGTAACACTACTAGGAACAGAATACGTTGAAACACGAGCTAACCCACAACCCGGTTGGGGCTGGTATGGTATAGGAACTACTACTTTTTCGTATAGAATTGTTACGGAATTTTATTTGATGAATAATACAAATGAAAAAATCGTCAAACTTAATACACGTAATAAAAAAAAGTTTTTGCAACAAATGAACGAACCTCGTTTGGAAGAATTTATCAAACGTAACCGTCTGAGCATCAATCAAAGAGCTGATATGGCACGCATTATCGAATACTACGATAGCCTCCAACAATGAACCTCAAAACTAAAAACATATGAGTAAGCCACAGGAAACACCTCAAAAAAAATACAGCCTCTTAAAACGGATTTTTTACTACTTCCGTGTTGATTTCACCACCATACAAGGCAGGCTTACGGGAGGCTTTTTGTCAATGGCTCTTATTTCTTTTATCCTGATACAAGGGGCAAACTATCAATGGAAGTTGATGGTAGATAATCGCAATTTTATTATAGAACAAGTTCAGCCTACCAAGTTTTTTGCAGCCGAAGTAACCGATAAAGTGCAGGAGAGTTTAGTGGCTGTGGAGAAGGCATTTTTGTTTAATGATGAGGAGTTCTTGAAAGAATACGAAGATATTTGGATTATGGGGGTAAAAGCTAATAGAGATTCTTTGGAAAAATATGCCAATCGCGACAAAAATAACAATGTTTTGGTGCTTTTCTCCAAAATGGATAATCAGCTTGCCAACCTAAAAAGAGAACTCAATCAGCTAAAAAGCATATACGTGAAAAGAAAACAAATTGTAGGTATCGATAACGTCAATCAGAAATTACAAAAATCCTTACAAACAGATGTAGCTTCCATTGTAACAGACATCAAAAAAACCTCAGATGAAATCATCAGCCTTCAAGATAATCTAGAAAAGGAATATAATATTCGTTATGCCGAATTGGAGGCTATTCGTCCTTGGATAGTAGCTTTGGAGTTTTTGGTAGCGGTTGCTTTGGCGGCTACGATTGGCTCTTTGCTCATTTTAGACATTTTACGCCGTATTCGTAAAATGCGTGATAGCCTGAAAACTCTTTCACAAGGAAATATTCCCCCACCTATCCAAGAAACCAAAGATGAACTGAACTCTATGGTAAAAGCTACTAATGAACTCGCTAAAAACTTGCAGGACATAAAAACTTTTGCCGTAGAGGTAGGAGAAGGGCGTTTCGATTCAGATATTTTGGTGTTTGATGGGCAAGGAGAATTAGGAGTTTCGCTTTTGGAAATGAAAAATAGTTTGAAAAGCGTTTATGAACAAGAACAACTACGTGCTTGGGCTACCGCAGGTTTAGCTAAATTCTCCGAAATTTTACGCAGAAACAACGATAACATTGAGTTGCTTTGTAATGAAATTATTAGCGAAACGGTCAAATATTTGGGTATCAATCAAGGAGGTATTTTTGTACTCAACAAGAATGCCAAAGAACCTGTATTAGAGCTAAAAGGAATGTATGCTTTTGATAAAAAGAAAAGTATGCAAAAACAAATCAAACTTGGAGAAGGATTGCTGGGGCAGGCATTTTTAGAGGGGGGAATCGTGCATATCAAGCAAGTTCCGCAAGACTACATTATGATTACCTCTGGCTTAGGCAATTTACAACCTCGTAGCTTGCTCATTGTTCCACTTCAATACAACGATGAAGTGATTGGTGTAATGGAACTGGCAAGTTTTGAAGATTTCCAGCCTTATCAAATTGATTTTCTCAAAAGTATAGCCGAAGTAACAGCATCTACCATCATTACCGTATATTCTAACGATGCTACGCGTATGCTCTTATTGGATATGCAATCCAAAACACAATCTATCCAAGAAAAAGAAGAACAACTTAGACTAAATACTGTTCAACTAACTACTGCTCATGAAGAGTTGGAGAAAAACTTAGAGATGACAGAAAGAGAACTTGCCAAGCTAAAACTAATCTTAGACAGCATAGCCGATGCGGTTATAGTGTATAGCGAAAAGGGTATCATTCAATTCGCCAATAGACCCGCTGAAAATATGTTTAACTATGATACAGGCGAATTAGTTGGCTTAGGCATCAGGGCTGTATTAGAACTTTCTCCCGATGAACTGAGAAGTGATTTTGCGGCTACTCGTACTCGTCGTGAAGGAGTTGCAGTAAAAGAGGTTAGAAAAGTAAGGGGGATAGCCAAATCAGGCTTGCAATTTGATACACAAATGCAAGTGAAACTTTTTGAATCGGGCAAAGAAAGACTGCTAGTTGCTACGCTACAAAGTATCTAATCAATGAGCTTAGGCGAAATCCGCAGATATAATATCAATCTTCACAACGAATAATTCAATTTGTGGGCAATGCTAAGAAATAAGAAAACACTTTTTGACTTTTTTCAGCGAGTTTTCTTTTTTTGAATTTAGATTAAACTCTTGCCGAAACTGCACAGCAAAGCCCACTGATAAGTGGGCTTGTGTTATTTTTGGTCTTTGTTTTCTTCTGAGGTCTCGGTAGCAGGTGTGTCGGTAGCTACTTCGTTATTTTCAACTTGTTGATTTTCGGGGCTTGTGGCAACTGGATTTTCAGATTTATTTTTTCCTCCTCTTCTACGGCGGCCTCTACGTGTAGAGCTTTGTTTGACTTCTTTTTTATAGGTTTCGTTGAAATCAACAAGTTCAATGAGAGCCATTTCGGCATTGTCGCCTTGGCGTGTTCCTAATTTGATGATACGTGTGTATCCACCTGGACGGTTGCCTATTTTTTCTGCTACTTCAGAGAACAATTCTTTCACTGCGTATTTGTTCATCAAGTAAGAAAAAACCGTTCTGCGATTATGCATTGATTGCAAAGAAGTAGTATTGTTGCTTTCTTTGGCTCTTGTGATAAGCGGCTCAACATAGGTTCTTAGTGCCTTGGCCTTTGCAAGTGTAGTTTCTATACGCTTGTTGAGTATCAAAGAACTTGCCAAATTAGAAAGCATGGCTTTCCTATGCGAGGCTGTTCTATTTAGGTTTTTGACTTTATCTCCGTGTCTCATTGTCTTAAATTTAAAAAAGTTCAAACATTTTTTTACGAAGAAGATGTCTTATTCTTCGTCTAATTTATATTTTGATACGTCCATACCGAAGTGTAATCCTTTTTCGGCAACAAGTTGTTCTAGTTCGCTGAGGGATTTTTTCCCAAAATTTCTGAACTTCATCATATCGGCGATTTCGAGCTGTACCAAATCGCCGAGTGTCTTGATATCAGCGGATTTGAGGCAGTTGTAAGCACGTACAGAAAGGTCAAGGTCAGAAAGAGAAGTTTTGAGTAGCTTACGCATACGCAAGATTTCTTCGTCTACGGTTACGCTTTCTTCTTTTTGCACTGTCTCGAAGGTCATGGTCTGGTCGGAGAACAGCATAAAATGCTGAATGAGTATCTGAGCCGCACCTTTCAGAGCATCTTCGGGGTGAATAGAACCGTCTGTTTCTATTTCAATGATAAGTTTTTCGTAGTCCGTTTTCTGTTCAACCCTTGTATTTTCAATGGCATATCTTACGTTTTTGATAGGCGTAAAGATAGAGTCAATAGCGATGAAGTTGAGTGTTTGGTCAGGAATTTTGTGTTCTTCGGCAGGAACGTACCCGCGTCCTTTTTCTACGATAAGTTCCATTTCCAAAGTAACCGACTTATCTAAATTACAAATCACCAAATCGGGATTGAGAATTTGGTAGGCACTTGTAAATTTAGCTAAATCTCCTGCTGTAAATACATCTTTATTTTTGAGCTGAATACTTATTTTATTTTCTGCAACTTCTCCTATTCTTTTGAAACGAACTTTTTTGAGGTTCAAGATGATTTCTGTTACATCTTGTACCACGCCGGGTATCGTAGAAAACTCGTGCAAGACACCTTGTATTCTTACGGCAGTAATAGCATAGCCTTCCAAAGAAGAACGCAACACTCTCCTTAAAGCATTTCCTATGGTAACGCCGTAGCCTTTTTCAAGGGGTTTAAATTCAAATAAGCCGTGAAAGTCATCAGCTTTCTCCATTACCACCTTGTTAGGCATTTGAAACGTTAAGATTGACATATATCTGCAATATTTAGTTTTAAATAGCAAAAAAGGAAACTATCTGAAAAGCAGACAGTGCCCGTAGATATTATTTAGAGTACAATTCTACGATAAGTTGTTCTTGTATATTCTCAGGGATTTGGTCTCTTTCAGGATAAGATACAAATTTACCTGCCATCAGATTCTTGTCCCACTCTAACCAACTGAATCTATTAGCCGAACGAGTAGCCAAACTATTGGTAATAACTTCCAAAGATTTAGACTTTTCGCGTACGGCTACAATATCGCCAGGTTTGAGTTGGTAAGAAGGAATATTTACGACTTCTCCATTTACGGTAATATGTTTGTGCGAAACCAACTGACGTGCTGCCCTACGACTGGGAGCAATTCCCAAACGATAGACCGTGTTATCTAAACGTGCTTCCAAAAATTTCAATAAGTTCTCACCTGTAATACCCGATTTGATACTTGCCTTGTGGAAAATGCGAGCAAATTGCTTTTCCAAAATGCCGTACGTATATTTGGCTTTTTGTTTAGCAGCCAGTTGGACGGCATATTCTGATTGCTTTCTTTTTTTACCTCTGCCGTGTATTCCGGGTGCATAGTTCTTTTTCTGAACGTATTTGTTTGCACCAAGTATAGCTTCTCCAAATTTACGTCCTATTTTTGCCTTAGGACCAGTGTACCTTGCC
>Ga0308407_1001077_pt1 | contig 16124 bp, 15 predicted proteins | sample HotsprSampleMSe2_FD_203476 | JGI IMG/M metagenome (GOLD analysis project Ga0308407, IMG submission 203476) | Hot spring phototrophic mat microbial communities from Mushroom Spring, Yellowstone National Park, Wyoming, United States - 20060911_MSe2 ...
AAGCGGTATTCGCCTCTATCAAAGTATTTTTGAGAGAAGTAAATTGCTCCCGTGTTGGCAAAAGTTTTATCTTCAAAACCAATTTCATAATACAAAGATACAATAATTTCATATATTTGACAAATGATTTACTAACTAAATTGGAACGGCAATTCCTCCCACTTGCTAAAGACAAGTGGGTTTCCTTGCCGAAAGTTTTATGAATTGATTTTCTAAAAATATTTCTTTGTTGAGTTCTAAAATTTCTCTGTCCTGTTTAAGTGAACATCATTTAGGATAGGTCTGCCATATTTACGCAAATGTAACCTATCAGAAAGCCAAATTAATTTAAAGGCTTTCATTTTGTTAATTACGCCTCCTTCTTTTTGTGCAAATTAAGCAAGCGTCTGAATTGCTTTTTTGTAATTAAATCCTAACATTTTTTTCGCAAAGACACAAAAAAACGAAAAAAGATAAAGAAATTTTTGTAAAAAACTAAATTTTTTCTACCCGAGCAAATTTTGTACGGTTCTTAGCATTTTCTCAATGCTTTCGGGAACAAAAATTGCCGTAAAAATAATGCCATACAAAGAGCCGTACAGGTGAGCCTCGTGTCCGATATTGTCTCGGCTATTTTTAGACATATAAGCCGAATAAGCCACATACAACACCGCATACAATACGCCCGGTATCCGAAATGGAATAGGAAAAACCATCAGCGAAATACCCGGCTCCAACAGAATAGCCGAAAAAATTACCGCCGACACCGCCCCCGACGCCCCCAATGCCTTATAGTAAGGACTTCTTCGGAACTTAAAAAATACAGGAATATCTGCCACCACAATCGCCGAGAGATAAAAAAATAAAAAATACCACCTATATCCTTCGCCAAATTTTACAGCAAATTGATACTCTGCATAAATGCCCAAAAAGTACAAAGATACCATATTGAAAATCAGATGCAGGTAGTCGTAATGTATCAGCCCCGAAGTAAGAAAACGATACCATTCATTTTTCCTTGCAATTTGGTAAGGACTAAAAATCCATTTTTGCATCAGATTTGGATTTGACCAAGCAAGCAGACTCGTAAGAGCCGTAACACCAATAATTATGTAAGTTGTTTCTATCATTTTAAAGGTTTTTTGAAAGTGAATGAATTTCCTTAGGTTTCCTGCTTATTGTTTATTTATCAAAAACAATCAATCTACCACGAAAGAAAGTCCGTCGTAAGCGATTTTTATATTTTCGGGTAGTTCTTTGCTCACCTCGTCGTGCAAGCCCATTTTGTGGCTGATATGCGTAAAATAAGTCATCTCTGCTCCGATGTGTTGTGCTACGGCAATAGCTTCTTCCAAATTGTAGTGTGAAATATGTTTTTCTCGTTGTAGAGCATTGATAACCAAAATTTTAGAGCCATATATTTTAGCCATTTCCTCCGAGGCGATATAGTTTGCATCTGTGATATATGTAAAATTTTCTATTCTAAACCCCAGTACAGGCAAGCGATGATGAAACACCTCGATAGGCGTAATTTTAGTTTGCTCTACGCAAAAACTTTTTTCTTTGGAAATTTCGTGCAATTCAACCTGTGGTATGCCTGGGTATCTTTTTTCTGCAAAAATATAGGCGAATTCTTGTTGTATTTGTCCAAGAACTTTTTTGGTAGCGTAGAGAGGCATATTTTTTTTTTGCAGAAAATTGAAAGGTCTGATGTCATCAAGTCCTGCGGTATGGTCTTTGTGTTCGTGGGTGAAAAGTACGGCATCTAATTTTCGTACTTTTTCGCGTAGCATTTGTTGCCTGAAATCTGCTCCTGTATCAATTACAATATTTGCAGTTTCGGTTTCGATAAAAATAGAAGAACGCAATCGTTTATCTTTGGGATTTTCGGAACTGCACACCTCACACTGACAGCCAATCACGGGTACGCCTTGCGAAGTGCCTGTTCCCAAAAAAGTAACTTTTATCATTGCCTTGTTTTCTCTGATAACGTCAAATAGAACTGTTTGGTTTTTTCGCTTAGTTTGTTTTCGTCGATAAGAATTTGTCTAAGAATGTCTATCAAACAATTTACTTTCCCTTCCAAAGAGAAATATTTATTCACCACAATTACTTTTTTGTCTTTCAGAATACAATATCCCGACTTGAAATTGCCTTTTTCGTAACGCAAGAAATACTCACTTTCGGTAAAAATATCTTCTAATTTATTCAAAAATGCTGTTGTGTATTTTACTTCCATTGGCAGCTTTGTTTGGTACAAAGCTACATAAAAGTTTCAATCCTGCAAATTTGCACTTGCAGGATTGAATGGATACTTTTTTCTAATGCCTTAGCTTAGATTTACTTAGCTGTCAGTTCATAACAACCCCAGTTATAGGTGGTATTTCCTGTTTTTTCATCAACTACAAAAGGATTTTCGGGGTCTCCTTCCACGAAGCTAATTTTCTTAACAGCTTGGGTAAGCCCCTCAAAATATAACATAAAAGTTGCCATTTCACCATAAGCTAAGAATTGGTTATGAGGTTGCAGAGCAATATTGAAGACCTTAGTAACCTTATAGGTTTTTTTGGTAGTCAAATCATAAGCAGTGAAAGCCCCTTCTTTACCTGGTGCCGCAGTAGAAATAACCGAACCTTGAATAAAAGTAGTATTTACGTTCTGAAAAATGGCAATAGCCCCTTTGTCAGTGTAGATGATTTTATCTAAGAACAAAAGCTCACTGCCTTTGCTGTCGCACTCTTGGGTATATTGAGCCTCACGAATAATTTTTTGATTTTTTAGGAACGAAGGAAAATCAAAAGTTTCGTCTTTGGATTTGCCATTTTCGTACTCAATGAAACGTGTAGGTTTAAATTCATCTTTTCCTTCAACTTTTCTGTAGTTGTCGGAGGTTTTGCCGTGTCTTATGCCATTTTTTACTTCAATCGTTGCCACTTCCGATTTGCCGCTCAGCCCCATTTCTTTCACAAGTCCTGTAAAAGGCTGTCCATCTTTTAGAAACTGCTCAGAAACAAGCATATCATTATCGTATTTGGCTATGCCCACGACGCCATCGGCGTAGTAGGTTTTCCACTCACCGTGCCTGCGGTTTTTAGAAAAATTCCCTTCCTGACGCAAGGTTTCTACATCTTCCCAAGTAGTATATTTTTTAAAAGTACCATCGTAAAAATTAGAGAAATTTTCTCCGTTAGGCACTTGATAACCTTCTACCTCCAACCTTCTACCAAACTTTTTGCCTGTGGGCTGTTTTTTGTCGTCAAGGTGGTCATCGATGTAGTAGAAAGTCATTTTCACTTTACGGGGGTTAGTTCCAACAGGCGAAGTATAGACAATCTTACGCTCAATAATTTTCTTTCCAGGCTGATAGTACTCTATTTCTTTGAGTTCGCCTTTGTCGTAGGTTTCAATATGCTCCAAATGTCCGAAAGCATACTCTTCTATTTTGCCATCTTTCAGACCTGTAAAATAGCTTCCACGCTCTATCATTTCTTTCTCGCCGTCCATACCCATTGTGTAGAGTTCAACCTTTCCGTGCAAAAGTTCGCCTTGGAAAGAGCCTTTACTCTCGCTAATTTTACCATTTTTAAACCATTTATAGGTTTTTTGTGGGTCTGCTGTAATTTTGCAATTTGTACAAACCTCGATTGTACCTTCGTAGTCGCTATTTTTTACCTTCACGGCTTTTGACTGATACTGAGCTATTGTAGTTCCTACTACAAAGACCTTCAAAAGGATAAATGTGTAAAAGTGCTTCTTCATAAGAATAAGTGATGTGTTATCTAATGGTTAAAATTATTTTGCACAAACATTGTATTTTTTGAGACTAAATTACAAAAAAATTATTAAATTGTTAGCTAATTTTTAATTTTTTCAAAAATTTTTCCAAAAGCAACCAAGGTCAAACTAAAAAATTGCCTTTTTGGAACAAAATGCCCTTGTTTGTAGTTTTCGTTTAAAAGTTTTCTAAAATTAATTTTTTGGCAATGCTCTCAATTGAAAATTTACACGCTAAGATAGACGACAAAGAAATCCTGAAAGGTATCCATTTGCAAATTAATGCAGGAGAAGTACACGCCATTATGGGACCCAACGGCTCGGGCAAAAGCACACTTGCTGCCGTGTTGGCAGGAAAAGAACAATATGAAGTTACCGAAGGTTCAATTACATTTTTAGGTAAAAATTTGCTCGAACTTGCCCCCGAAGAACGTGCAGGCGAAGGTATTTTCTTGGCTTTTCAGCACCCCATAGAAATTCCGGGCGTAACTACCACCAATTTTCTGAAAACCGCTCTCAACGAAATTCGCAAGTATCAAGGTTTAGACCCACTCGATGCCGTGCAGTTTCTCAAACTTCTCAAAGAAAAAGCTAAAATTTTGCAAATGGACGAAAGTCTGATGAAACGCTCACTCAACGAAGGTTTCTCGGGCGGTGAAAAAAAACGCAACGAAATTTTCCAAATGGCAATGCTGGAGCCTCGTTTGGCTATTTTGGACGAAACCGACTCAGGGCTAGATATTGATGCTCTCCGTATCGTTGCCGAAGGCGTAAATAAACTCCGTAACTCGCAAAATGCTTTTCTGATTATCACGCATTTTCAAAGAATTTTGGATTATATCCAACCCGATTTCGTTCACGTACTCTATGACGGCAAAATTATCAAATCAGGGGGCAAAGAACTTGCCTTAGAACTCGAAGAAAAAGGCTACGACTGGGTAAAAGCCGAAGCAGTAGCGTAATCATAAGTTAAAGTTTTGATTGAAATAATGCATTTTAAAACATTGAAAATCAATAAAAATGACCGAAACCAGTAAAGACTTCAAAGATATATTTACCCCCTTAAAAAATTCGGCAAGCAGTTATGTACAAAATCTAAGGCAACAAGCATTCGCCCAACTGCAAAATTTGGACTTACCCACCACCAAACACGAAGAATGGAAATATACTTCGCTGAAAAATCTTGCGAAAGAATCGTTTGCCTTAGCCCAGCCTACCGACTTGAACCCGAAAGATTTTTTTGTAAATAATTTAGAAAATTTTTATAAAATCGTTTTTGTAAATGGATTTTTACAAGAAAATCAAACGCTACTGCCTTCGCAAGTTGAGTTTCTTAGCTTCCAAGAAGCCGAAAAACAAGGAAAATTAGATAATCTACTTGGCAGTATCGCAAAAACTGAAAATGATTACTTCAACGCCCTGAATACTGCCTTTTGCGACAAAGGTTTTTATTTGCGTATCCCCAAAAATACGAAAATTGATAAGCCCATCGTAGTGTATCATATTATTTCAGGCGGATTTGCCTTTTTGCAAAGAAATATCGTGCTTGCCGAAACAGGTTGCCAAGCCCGAATCATCAATTTGTATTTGGCAAACGACTCTAAAAGTTCATTCACGAATGAAATTTCGGAGATTTTTGTAGCAGAAAACGCTCATTTAGATTGCTATAAAATTCAGAATGAAAAAAATCAGAGCTACCGCATCGATACCACCCAAGTAGAACAAAAATCGTATAGCAAATTCGCAATGACTACAATTTCGCTTAATGGTGGGCTAATTCGTAACAACCTCAATATCTTGATAGAAGGTGAATACTGCGAAACTTATATGAACGGACTTTCGTATGTAAAAGGAAAAACCCACATGGACCACCACACCCTCGCCGACCACCGCAAACCCAATTCGTACAGCAACGAACTCTACAAAGGCTTGTACGACGAAAACAGCACAGGTGTTTTCAACGGAAAAATTTACGTAAGGCAAAATGCTCAAAAAACCAACGCCTACCAACAAAACAGAAACGTACTGCTTAGCGAAAAGGCAAGCGTTTATACCAAACCTCAATTAGAAATTTGGGCTGATGACGTGAAATGCTCTCACGGAGCTACCACAGGTAAATTAGACGAAACAGCCCTATTTTATATGCGTGCCAGAGGTATCAGCGAAGCCGAAGCCCGAAAACTTTTGCTCAAAGCCTTCGCAAACGAAGTAATAGAAAAAATTGAAGTTGAGGAATTGAAGGAATATGTAGAAAATTTAATTTAACTTACACATTGATTTGTTCATTTCGGCGTTTAGTTGTTCATTGAACGAAGCCGAAATGAGCAACTAAATGCAAAGAAAATTAAGCAATTCCATTAAAAATCTTCTTCTTCTTTTTCGTTATCGCTTGTTTTGCCGATTTGTTCTACTTTTTCTTTCAAACCTATGCCTTCTTTTTCTTCTAACAAATTGCCATATTGAGCAAAAAGTGCCGTTTGCGAAAACATATTGGAAAGCACCGAAATTACAAACTGCGTTATCACAAATAAAACGATAGCAATTGTGCCTATTTGAGGGATTTCTCCCCCCACTAAAACCGTTGGGTCAAATATTCGTATCCCTAAAAAACCTAGTACGGTGTTGGTAATATTGCTGATAAGGTAATTGATAATTCCGAATACAACAAGCAAGCCAAAAGTTTGCCACCAATGCCCCTTGATGATATTCAAAGAACGCTTGATTGCAGTAAAAATATTTACTTTTTCTCTGACAATGATGAGCGGATAAAAAGATATTCTGACGCCATAATATATGCCCAAAAATATCAGTGCAAAAGTCATTAGAACCCCCAGAGTACTTATGAACAATCTTCCCAAAAACATAAAAAAAAGAACCATTGAGGCAAGCAGTATCGTACCGAGAATTAAGTTAGCTACCAAAAGCGGCATCGTAGAAGAAAGCGACGCCGAAAATAATTCTTGTAACGAAAATTTCCCTGCTCCTTTTTTTACATAGAGCAAATAATAATTGTAAGTAATTGCATTTCCATAACTTATCCACATAATAAAAGCCAAAAAAAGTAAAAATACAAAACTAAAAACTCCCTCTACTCCCCCAAAACGCACCGCAGAAACCAAATCTTCCAAAGTATTGGTCTGAATTACATACATTGCCCCAGCTACAAACATAACAATCAATGGCAAATTGAGTAGCAATACATTTACAAAATAATGCACAAAATTTTGCTTAACAAACTGAAAAGTCACTCCCACAAGTTCGCCAAACTCACGACGCTGAAAAAAATTGATTTGATTCATAATTTAGACATTAGACATTAAACATTAGAAACAAAATTCTTTACTCAATACTAACTACTCAATACTAACTACTCAATATTCTCTCCCAATAGTTCTTTTGCACTTTGCAAAGCCGCCTCCGAGTTAGCTATTCCGCTAATCATTGTAGCGATTACTTGTATTCGTTCGTTTTCGTTGAGTTCTTTTATTCGGCTGAAAGTACGTTTTGGGGTATCTTCTTTATAGACGAAATAATGTTTTTCGGCTTTGGCGGCAATTTGGTGCAGGTGCGTAATAGTGATAATTTGATGATTTTTTGACATTTCTTGCATCATTTTTGCCATTTTCAGGGCGATTTCTCCCGAAATTCCCGTATCAATTTCATCTAAAATAAGCGTAGGCATTGCTGTTTTTCCTGCCAAAATATATTTTATGGCGAGCATCAGCCGCGAAAACTCTCCCCCCGAAGCCACCGATTTAATTTCTTGCGGTGCAATGCCTTTGTTAGCACTAAACAAAAACATTACTTTATCTGCTCCGCTGTTGGTGGGTTCGGTAGCTTGTATTTCTATGCGTAATTGAGCATTGGGCATTCCTAAATCTGCAAACAAAACCGCTAAATCTTTTTCCAAATTTTTTGCTCCTTCTTTTCGGATTTCCGAAAGTGTATGAGCCATTTTCTTTACTTCTTCAAAGGCTTTTTCTTGCTGTTTTTGGGCTTTTGCGAGGGCTTCGTCAAAATTAAGCACTTTTTCTACTTTTTCGGCGAGGTCTTTTTCTATTTCCAGAAGAGCCTCGATGCTATTTACTTTGTGCTTTTTTTGCAAACGTTCAATCTCATCTAAACGGACTTGGATTTGTTCAATTCTTTCGGGATTATACTCAATCGCTTCGTATTGATTTTCAACTTCTTGGGCAATATCTTTGAGTTCTTCTAAGCAGTTTTCAGTTCTTTCGCAAAGTTTTTCGTACTTGGGGGAGTAGGCAGTTAGTTTTTCAAAAGTTTTGACAACATTTCGCAAAGTTGTATTTACGGCGAATTCACCTTCTTGTAAGATTTGGAGCGTTTCGGAAAGTTTTGTTTTAAGTTCTTCGGCATTTTCCAAAACGTTTAGTTCTTGTTCTAAAATTTCTTGTTCGTCGGTTTGGAGTTGTGCTTTTTGTAATTCGGTAAGCAAAAATTGATGATAATCAAATTCTTTTTGGGCGTTTTCTTGTTCGGTGATGAGTTTTTGGTAGGCTTTTCGTTTTTCCTGATAATCTTTGAAAAGGCTTTGGTAGGTTTGGAGATTATCTAAATTTTGTGTGTATGCGTCGAGAATGTATCTTTGGTAATCTTCTGCCGAAAGCAATAAGTTATCGTGTTGCGAATGAATATCAATGAGGCGGGTGGTAATGGTGGCAAGTGTTTCTAAGGTTACGGGTGTATCGTTGATGAAGGCTCGGGATTTGCCGTTGGCTGAAATTTCTCTACGGATAATTGTATTAGGCTCATAATCAAGCTCTTCTTCTTGAAAAATATTTTGCAGGTGATAGGCTTCGATGTCAAAATGGGCTTCTACGATACATTTTTCTTGTTCGTCGAAAAGCACTTTTTTATCGGCTCTGTTTCCCAAGAGCAAGCCTAATGCTCCGAGCATAATAGATTTACCTGCTCCTGTTTCGCCTGTAATTACGTTGAAAGCAGAATGTGGCTGAAATTCTAAACTTTCAATAAGAGCATAATTATTTATGTGTAATTTTTTGAGCATTTCGCATTATCAATCTTACTAACAAAAATAGACAAAAATTTTTAGTTGCTCTAAAAAATTTTCAGCTCTTCGTAAAGTTTATGCACAGGCAAGCCCATTACATTGAAATACGAACCATTGATACGTTCTATGGCTATCATTCCGAGCCATTCTTGGGCACCGTAACTGCCTGCCTTGTCGTAAGGTTTATATTTTTTGACATAATACGCAATTTCTTCCTCTGTCAAACTCTTGAAAAATACTTTTGTAACATCATAAAAAATTTTTTCTTTATGTAGCGAAAGCAGACATACACCTGTAATTACTTCGTGGCATTGCCCCGAAAGTTTTTGAAGCATAGTTGTAGCCTCTTGCTCGTTTTGAGGTTTATTGAGAACTTCGTCATCGATACTTACAATCGTATCGGCGGCTATAACTAACTGATTTTCTGCAATTTCCGATAAAAATGCTCTTGCTTTTCTTTGAGCAAGTTGGCAAGGTATTTCTCGGATAGTTGTATTATTTCCAAAACTTTCGTCTGTATTTTTTGTTTTAATTACAAAATCAACATCTAAGGCTTCGAGCAGTTGCCTGCGGCGAGGCGAAGCCGAAGCTAAAATAATCTGCGTTTTAGAAAATTTTTGATTGAGCATAAATTTTAGAAAAAAAAGTTTTTTTTTGCAATTAAACGGAAAACTACGTAGCTTTACAAGCAAAATAAACAAACTTCTTTTGTTGTATGAAAATAAACATCTCCAAATTACTGCTTACTGCCACTTGCATTGTAGCTCTAACTGCTTGTAACTTAGACCAATACAACAACTCAGACCCCAAAAAATTAAAAGATAGACGCGAAGGCGATATCTACGTATATGGCGTAAAAGGCGACTCAGCTCGTCAGTTGCGAAACGATTATCCCTCCAGCCCCGAAAATGATAAAAGAGCAAAAGCTATTCGCGAGAAATTTTTCGGTGGCTCAACAGGTTCAAATCTTCAAGATGGAGCAACTACTACCACTCCTGCCGATACAACCAAAAAAGACGGTGCCAAACCTGCCGAAGCTAAAAAATAGTTCTTCATAAAATATTTTATATTGAGGGGCGAGATTTTCTCTCGCTCTTTTTTCTTGCTTTCTTTGTAAAATCTTCTGAACTTTATGCGGTGATTTATAGTTTTTGCTTAAAGATAAAACTTCCGAACAATGATAGAACTTCCCGTTGTAAATTCAGAAAAAGAACATAAAACCAAAAAACCCAACTGGTTGCGAGTAAAACTACCCGTAGGACAAGAATATGCCAAAGTACGCAAACTCGTTGATACTTACAAACTACACACGATTTGCGAAAGTGGCAACTGCCCTAATATGAGCGAATGTTGGGGAGCAGGTACGGCTACTTTTATGATTTTGGGAAATGTTTGTACGCGTAGTTGCACGTTTTGTGCCGTAGCCACAGGCAAACCTACCGAGTACGACACCGACGAACCCCGCCGCGTAGCCGAAGCCATCAAGCTAATGGGCGTAAAACACGCCGTAATTACTTCTGTCAATAGAGATGAACTCAAAGACCGTGGTGCCGCCATTTGGCACGAAACCGTAAAACTTGTAAAAGAGTACAGCCCCGAAACCACCATCGAAACGCTTATTCCTGATGTCAAAGGAAATTGGGAGGCTCTCTACACGATGATTTCGGCAGGACAAGAAGTCGTTTCGCACAATATGGAAACCGTAAAACGCTTGTACAGGCGTGTTCGCCCACAAGCTAAATATGAACGAAGTTTGGAGCAAATCCGCCGTACCAAAGAATACGGCAAACGTACCAAATCGGGTATTATGCTCGGCTTAGGTGAAAGCAAAGAGGAAGTCTATGAAGCTATGGACGATTTGGTAGCCAACGGCTTAGATATTCTTACTTTGGGGCAGTATTTGCAACCTACCAAAATGCACCTTGAAGTTGTAGAATATATCCACCCCGATACCTTTGCTCACTACAAAGAAGAAGGACTGAAAAGAGGGCTGAAATACGTTGAAGCTGGTCCTTTGGTACGCTCTTCGTATCACGCCGAAAGACACGTGAATGTTCCTATCTAAACTCAAAATAAATATGCAAAACAGCAACACTATCAAAATAGAAATTCTCCCCAACGGACCTGCCGTAGTGTATGGAAATTATACGCTCAAAACAGGCGAAACCGAACAACTCATCGAGAAAGAAAAAACTTTCTTGTGCCGTTGTGGAGCATCTGAAAAGAAGCCTTTTTGCGATGGCTCGCATAAGAAAATCGGTTTTCAGGGGTAGCATTTCTCAACCTTACAGATTTTGAAAATCTGTAAGGTTTAAAGCACTCAAATCTGAAAACCAGTATTTTTTATACGATGCGAGTACATTCTCTGATTTCTTCGTCCTGAAAAATAGCTTCACACATACCTGCAAATTATCATAATCGTACACTTTTTTTTCAAACATTCTCGCGTATCCGTCAATTTTTCTGTATCCGTCGGTATGTTCTGTACCTTTGGGGTCAATGAAAAGTAGCGTGTATTGATTTCCTTTTTTTAACCAAAAAATAAAATCAGGCTTAAACCCATCCATTCGGTTCGTTTTTGGATGGTAATATGGAATGTAAATTTCATCTAAGGTCTCATCAATCTTCGAGAAAAACCACCAATCCAATTCCTTGAAAACATTATTCTCCTGCTTCAAATACTGCTCCAATTCATTTACAAAATCCACCTCGCTCTTGTTCCGAATGATGTGCTGTATAAACGACACGCTTTCCGACTCCGTCAGCAAAATAGGAACATAGTAATGATGGGCAACATACTGAATCGTAAGTTTTTCATTCACCGAATAGATAACTTCATCTTTCTTTTTTGATTGATTCTCAATTTCTTGTATTTGCTTTGTATATTCATCAATATTAATTTTCCCTCTTTTCTGTTTTTCTTGCAGTTTCGCAATTCTTTTATCTTTGTGCTGCGATTCCTTCACACTTTCTATCTTCTCTCTTAAAGCATTTAACTTACCAGTATTTATACTAATTCGCTTAAAGTGAATAATTTCATCTTCTAATGCTTTGAGTCTCTCAAACCGTTTCACTCTTTGACTAAAATGCCTAAAGATATTGTGAAGCAAAAGTTCAGGTTTCTGCATTCTGAACGCCTCTTCGGTTTCAAGAAAAAAGGCATCTTTTTTTCCATGAAAGGCTTCTTTCACTTTTTGTAAGACCTTTACATCGCAACCAAACTTACACACTGCCACCTTATCACCGATAAAATTCAGATAGCTTTGGGCAAGCTCATAATCTTCTCTATGAATCTGGTATTTTACAACCTCTCGTTCTTCGGCAAGCAATTGATTAGTTTCCCGATACGTAGGAACTAAAAGCAGTTTATCTTTTACATTAGGATTTATCTCAAATAAATCTCCAAGCCATACTTCTTGCTTTTCTTGTTTCAACGTGCTAACTACTTCCTTCAAGTTCTCTGCCTTCGTGCCAAATACAAACAGCGTTTCTAATGCCTCTACCTTATCTTTGATAGCCTCATAGAGATTTGGCTCTATTTCACGATTATTGTAGAGAAATAAGGCACGCTTCCGCTTGTTCAGTATCGGCTCAATTCTTACACCACGCCCAATAGATTGTAATACAAATTTTCTTGAATCCTTCCCCTTCCCAATATCAATAAACAAAATCATATTCGGACGATTGCTATCCCAACCCTCATAGAACGAACGCGAACCCATCAATAAGTTAATATCTTCGCTTTCATTGATATTCCTAAATAAACTTTCATCTTCAAACCGCTCATTGATTTCGTAACCTGTCAGTTTATTCTTTATCCATCCCGAAATATCGCCTATTTTCATCAACGCAAAAGGTTTCTCCGAAGTTGTTAGCTTACATATCAACTCCTGCTTGTTGGAAGGAATTTTTACAACTTCTATCCTGCCCGCCGTTCCTGCATTAAATACATACCTAAGTATTTCTTCTGCTTTTAGTCTCTCAATGATTGAGATAATTTCTTTATCAATGTTCTTTTCCTCAAATTCAAGTGTTGCCTCTTTGGAACATAATTCCTTGATAATCTCTTTTTTAGCTGTTTCAAAAAGTGCATTGTCTAATTTTCCTGATGCAATTTTTTCTATCTCCCTGAAAAATAACTCCAAATCCGAATCTTCTGTATTGACCGAATTGACAAGAACTAACAGCAAAGGCTTATGATAAAGTGCCGAGTTGTGCTTTTTTATCTCTTCATACTGCTTGTTAAGAGCAGATTGAAGTATAAGCAACTTCAATAAAATCTTTTGCTTCTCGCTTTCTATTTCTTCTCGCTTTTCTCCCAGAGCTGTAATACTCTCCTTTGACACGTAAATATGCTTTCCATAACCATTTTCAATAAACCGAGCTAAATTAAAATTAAACACACACGTCGCATAATCCCGCTCATCAGTAAAAGTAGCAGAAAAATTGAACATAAACCCATTACGGCTCAAAATAGCATAAAACATCTGCCGCTTGCTTTCCTCTTTATCGCCTTTATGAGCTTCATCAAGAATCACATACCAATTGCCACCATTGTCATAATTCTTGTAGCTTACAATCTTTTCCTTCTGCTCATCTGAAATTAAATCACTCCGATAAAAATACACATCTACACTTTTGCCAAGCGGTAGCACAAGACGATTTTTATGAGATTCATATTTCCTTAATTCAACTAAATTGATATACATTGAAGAGTTTGCACGATTGAACATTTCAACATGCCGCTTGAACTGCTCTATCAAGTCATCACGGTGCGTTAGAAAAAGTATATCCTTCTTCGGAATGTTTCCATTTTCTATCAAATAGCCCAAAAGTTCAATTAACTTGACAATCACCAGCGTTTTGCCCGAACCCGTTGCCATCCAAAAACTCATTCGGTTGATAAAATGCTCAAACGAAACTTTATCACTCCTTGCACTAAATTCTTTATCGTATTCGCGAAGGTATCGCTTAGTTTTGCTATCTTTTTTAAGATTGTAACTGAAATCCTCTACTAATCCATTGTTTTGATAATGCCTGTAAAAAGCAGGTTTATTTTCTTTGTATTGTTCATAATAAAGAAATAACGCTTTTAATGCATTTTCCAAAGCTTTTTGTTGATAGTCAAAAAGCGATTTTTCTTTTGAAAATTCTTTAAAATCTACACCAAGCCAATCGGCTGGAAGATTGTTTTGATTAAAGTTTTCTACTATGGTTTGAAGGTATAGGTTCATAGTGTTGTCTTTTTCAAAATTTAAAATTCAAGTTTTTTAGCATTTGAAACAAATCGCAGTATTTTATATTAAATGCTTTACAAACATTTGGTATTGGAATTTTTCGTTTTATTTGGTAATTTTCTTTTTCAAATGTTACTATTACATACTTATCTATGTCTGTTAAAGCTAAAGATATTAACCAGGCATCAGCATTATTTTCCTTCATAAATTCTTCTATCGCATTCTTCGAATATTGATTTCTTTGATTATTAGCCCATTGCATAAGTATGGCATATTGTTCTAAAACATTATCAGATGTTGTATCAATAAAATAATTCAAAAAATCTTTAGTAGCCCATTCTTTTAACTTATCATCTCCTTTCTTTAGTTCATTCAATACTTTATCAATACTTGCAATGATTTCTTTCTTACCTTGTTCAACCAAAAAATCCCAAAAACTATTCCCAAAATCAAAATCATAATAAGTTCTCGAAGCTGTTATAAAAATATTAGCATCTATCAAATTATTGTAAACTCATAATATTCTACTCGTCAAATTAGCAAAGGTTTTAATATTTAGGTTTGTAACTAACAGTGCATCTCTAAAAGAGATAGTATTGCTTTCTATTGCAGATTTTAAAATTCTTAAAAATCTGGAACTTAAACGATTTTTTCCTGTATCATAAAAATTTCCACCTTTGCTTAAGTTTGTATTATATTCAGTTTTTTCAATATTTTGTAGAAATTCAAAAAATGTTTTTTTATCAATTAAATTTAAATCCAACAACCTTCGAGCAATGACAATTTGACTTACTTTAAAAGATTTAGAAAGTTCTTCGTAATCTTGCTTTTCCTGAAAAAGCTTTGATAATTCTTTTTCTGGTACTAAAAATTCTGCTGTACATTTATCACAAAACTTTTCGATTTCATTATCGGCTGCTTGAAAGTTCCGTAAATCAAAAGAAGCACTTTGTCCTATGAGTAAATGAACAACTTCGTGAATAAGTGTAAATATTTTGGCTGATAGTGCATCATTATTGTTTATAAAGACAACTGGAGCAATTTCATCGTATAAAACAAAACCTCTAAATTCCTCCACATTCAATTTTCTATGAGTGTTATTTCCCACAATTCCATTTAATAAAACTATTATTCCTTTTTCCTCAGCTTTGCTAACAAGATATGATAATGCATCTTTCCAGGTATTTTGTGAATTAGCCCAACCTCCATTGATATCAAATATTTTTGATAACTCTTCTACAATAGCACTTAAATCGTAATTATTTTTATATTTTCCACAAAACTCTATTTTAGTATTTCCCCATTCTAATAAAATGTCCTTTGACCATTCTTGTATTTTTTGAGCAAATTTTATGGTATCTAATAATTCTTCTGATGGTGTAAAATCATTTTCGTTTATAGTTCGGTAGTGTGGTATTGGTAAATCATATTTTGGTAATTTCTCCAAAAAGAAATATCCAAAAGGAACATTAAAGCGTTTAGAAAGTTCCACTAATTGATTGTATGTAGGATAATCTTCACCAGAAATCCATTTATCAAGTTTAGAAAATTTATTTTTACAATGATAGTAAGCGTTAGGTTTTAATTCTTTAAGTTCAAGTAAAATTTTTGTATTGATGTTTTTTACTTTCATATCACTCCCACCATATTAAAGGTTTTATTAATTTATAATCCAAATATTTTCCCCCTTTCATTCCGTTTTTCTCGGTATTTTAATGACAAATTCGTTTTCTGTATTTTCAAACCCAACATCTTCATTTAGGTGTTCTTTGACTAATTTAATTATTCTTCTTACACCACTTCCCAAATCAGTAACCATTTTCATTTTCAAAAGCATATTGTAGATGGTTGGATTTCTTAATACATGAGAGCCACCTACTTTTATGCTTTCAACTGTTACCGTATTAGGCAGTCTACCAGGGCTATGAATTTCCACTCTATTGGTAAAAATTAAAACTCGTATTGGAGCGTTGATTGTATAATCTCTATGAGCAATAGCATTTACAATGGCTTCTCTTAAAGCAGTGAGCGGAATTTCATATTCTGATTCTGGTTGAAAATCTTTTATTCTATGTTTATTGCGAAGGGATAATTTGAAAAAA
>Ga0308407_1001084_pt1 | contig 16001 bp, 9 predicted proteins | sample HotsprSampleMSe2_FD_203476 | JGI IMG/M metagenome (GOLD analysis project Ga0308407, IMG submission 203476) | Hot spring phototrophic mat microbial communities from Mushroom Spring, Yellowstone National Park, Wyoming, United States - 20060911_MSe2 ...
TAGTTAGCGAACCTAGCGAGGAAGAAGCAATTTCAATTTTGCGAGGATTAAAAGAAAGATACGAAGTTCATCATGGAGTTAGAATTAAAGACGCTGCAATTGTCGCGGCAGTTCAATTATCCAATAGATATATATCCGATAGATTCTTGCCAGATAAAGCGATTGATTTAATAGACGAGGCAGCTTCGAAGTTGAGAATTGAAATAGATTCTTTGCCAGAAGAGCTGGACGCTTTAGAGAGAAAAATTAAACAATTGGAAATCGAAAAGGAAGCTTTGAAGAGAGAGAAAGACAGCGAGTCATTAAAGAGATTGGAAACTCTTGAAAGCGAACTAAATTTATTGAACGAAGAAAGAAATAAATTATTTATACATTGGAATAAAGAGAAAGAAAAAATAAAAAATATTAGAAAAATAAAATCTGATATTGAAGAAGCAAAAGCTCAAGCTGAAATATATGAGCGAGAAGGTAATTTTGGTAAAGTAGCAGAATTGCGCTACGGCGTTATCGCTTCTTTAGAGAAAACCTTAAAACAAGAAACTGAAGAGTTAGCTCAAATTCAAAAAGAAAGAAAAATGTTGAAAGAAGAAGTTGACGCCGAAGATGTTGCCGAAATTGTAGCAAAATGGACAAAGATCCCAGTTCAAAAAATGCTTGAAAGCGAAAGAAGCAAATTGTTGCGAATGGAAGATGAGTTAAAGAAGCGAGTTGTGGGGCAAGACGATGCAGTTTCTGCAGTCTCTAATGCTATTAGAAGAAGCAGAGCTGGCTTGCATGATCCTAATCGTCCGATAGGATCGTTTATATTTTTAGGAACAACAGGAGTAGGGAAGACAGAGCTTGCAAAAGCTTTGGCAGAATTTCTTTTTGACGATGAAAAAGCTATGATAAGAATAGATATGTCGGAGTATATGGAAAAATTTTCAGTTTCAAGATTAATTGGGGCTCCTCCAGGTTATGTCGGTTATGAGGAAGGTGGACAATTGACTGAGGCTGTAAGAAGAAGACCTTATTCGGTAATATTGCTTGATGAAATCGAAAAAGCTCACTCGGAAGTTTTTAATATATTGCTTCAAGTTTTAGACGACGGGCGTTTAACAGATAATCAGGGAAGAACTGTCGATTTTAAGAATACTATTATTATAATGACTTCAAATTTAGGATCGCATTTAATACAAGAGAAAATGTCGGGATTAAGCGAAGATAATCTTGAAGAAGTTATGTCTAATTTAAGACTTGAATTAAGCGATTTATTGAAAAGAACAATACGTCCAGAGTTTTTAAATAGAGTCGACGATATAATACTATTTAAACCTTTGTTGAAAGAGGAGGTTAGAAAAATTGTAGATATTCAAATTAATAGAACTGCGGAATTATTGAAAGAGAAGAATATTCAAATTGAAGTTTCCGAAGAAGCAAAAGACTGGCTGGCTCAATTAGGCTATGATGTTGTTTATGGAGCTCGCCCCTTAAAAAGAACTATTCAAAGATATTTGGTTAATCCTTTAGCTCAAGCTTTGCTGTCTGATGAATTTGTCAATGGCGATAAAATTTATGTTAGTTTGAATGAAAAGGGGACTGGTTTGGCATTTTCAAAAAAATAATTTAAATTTTGATTGTAAATTAGGAGTAATCAATGAAAGAAAAAAGCATTGAGTTATTAAACAAAGCGGTTGCGGATGAACTTCAAGCTGTTCATCAATATATGTATTTTCATTTTCATTGCGATAATAAGGGATATGAGCCGCTGTCTTTGTTATTTAGAAAAATTGCAATTGAGGAGATGATGCATATTGAGCGAATATCTGAAAGAATAATATTTTTAAAAGGCGACGTGGAAATGAAACCATCTGGCGAGGTTAAAAAAATTCATAATGTAAAAGAGATGTTAGAATGCGCAAGGAAGATGGAGGAAGACGCAATTTTGACATATAACAAATTCGCTCAAGAATGCGCTCAAAATTTAGACTCTGTTTCAAAAAAATTATTTGAAGATTTAGTGGTTGACGAAGAAAGACATTTTGACGAATTTGATACTCAGTATGATAATATTCATGAATTTGGCGAACAATTTTTGGCTTTGCAGTCTATTGAAAGAAGCAAGAAAGTAGCTGGTTCTGGAACGCCAAATCCAACAGCTTAGATTATTTTAAAGTAAAAGGAGTTGTCTAAAAAGAGGCAACTCCTTTTAAAAAAATTAAAAGATTTTTAATAATTTTATCGAGCTGAATAATTAATAAAAAATTCTGACTATTTTAAGAATTATAAATTATAAGCTGAAATTATTTTTAACGTAAAATTTGAAAGCTAAGAAAAAGCATCTAGAAAATAAATTCTATAAAATGGGCATTTCCAAATCTTCAGCAAATAATAAAGTGTAAGTTTTCAATTGAAATTCTTTCGTGTTTTTTTCTGCTAATATCTAAAGCTTTATTTTCTTTAAAGTCATTACATTAATATTTTTTTTCAGATTAGCTAAAAAATTGCTTAAAATTCATCTATATCTTATACAAATTCAGAATCATTAGATATAATTTTAAAATTTTTTTTGAATTAGTTTATTATATATCATCTAATTGACAGAATAACTAAATAGAATTATTTGAAATCAATTGTATTGCAAAATTAAGTTTTAAAAATCATGCTCGCCAGATTTTTTAAGATTAAGATTTATTTACTCTACAAAAAAAAAGGCTGCGCTTTTAAGACAGCCTCTTAAAATATTTTAATATTGTTTTTTTAATATCGATAATATTCTGGTTTATATGGTCCTTCGATAGGAACGCCTATATATTCAGCCTGTTCAGGCGTTAATTCCTCAAGTTCAACGCCTAATTTTGGCAAATGTAATCTGGCGACCATTTCGTCAAGATGTTTAGGCAAAGTATAAACTTTATTTTCATACTTGCCATAATTAGTCCACAACTCAATTTGAGCGAGAACTTGATTTGTAAACGATGCTGACATTACGAAAGAAGGATGTCCAGTCGCGCAGCCTAAATTAACTAATCTGCCTTCGGCTAATAATATTATATCCTTTCCATCTATGGTATATTTATCGACTTGCGGTTTTATATTGACTTTAGTATGTCCGTAATTTTCTTCAAGCCACGCGACATTTATTTCGTGGTCAAAATGACCTATATTGCATAAAATAACTTTATCTTTCATTTTCTTGAAATGACGAGCGTCTACAACATTTTTATTTCCTGTGGCTGTAACAATTATATCGGCAAGGTGAACCACATTGTCTAATTTTTTCACTTCATATCCTTCCATAGCGGCTTGCAATGCGCAAATTGGATCGATTTCAGTTACAATTACTCTTGCTCCGGCGGCTCTTAGAGATTGAGCAGAACCTTTACCAACATCTCCATAACCAGCCACAATTGCAACTTTGCCCGCTATCATTATATCTGTCGCTCTTCTTATTCCATCAATTAATGATTCTCTACAGCCATATTTATTGTCAAATTTTGATTTTGTAACGGAATCATTAACGTTAAAAGCTGGAATAGGCAATTTTCCTTTTTTCATTCTTTCATACAAACGATGAACTCCAGTTGTAGTTTCTTCAGAAATACCTCTAATTCCTGCTACAAGCTCGGGGTAATTGTCTAAAACCATATTAGTCAAATCGCCGCCGTCGTCAAGTATCATATTTAACGGTTTTCCTTCTTTTCCAAAAAATAAAGTTTGTTTTATACACCATTCATATTCTTCTAATGTTTCGCCTTTCCAGGCATAAATCGGAATTCCTTTAACAGCTAAAGCGGCAGCCGCATGATCTTGAGTTGAGAAAATATTGCATGACGACCATGTTACTTCTGCTCCTAATTCAATTAATGTTTCAATCAAGACGGCCGTTTGAATAGTCATATGTAAACAACCAGCGATGCGAGCTCCTTTAAGAGGTTTTTTGGGTCCAAATTCTTTTCTGATTGCCATTAAACCGGGCATTTCAGCTTCGGCTAATTCAATTTCTTTTCTTCCCCATTCGGCTAAAGACAAATCTTTTACTTTAAAAGGAACGTATTCTTTTTCTCTTTTTATTTGAACTTCGTTCATATTTTTTCCTTTTTTATTTAGTTTATATGATCTTCTTAAACAATGGCAGTAAGTCTAATTGTTCCCAAGTAAACTCTTTTTCTTTTCTTCCAAAATGACCATATGCGGCAGTTTTAGAATAAATTGGCTTTCTCAATTGCAATCTCTCAATTATTCCCTTGGGAGTTAAATCAATTTCTTTTTTAATTATTTTTGCAAGTTCAACATCTGGCAATTTTCCAGTTCCGAAAGTATTGATTGTAATTGAAACTGGTTCCGCTATCCCAATTGCATAAGCTACTTGAATCAGACATTCTTTGGCTAATTTTGCGGCTACAACATTTTTTGCGATATGTCTTGCGGCATAAGTTGCGCTTCGATCTACTTTTGTTGGGTCTTTGCCAGAAAAAGCTCCGCCTCCATGCGGCGCCCATCCGCCGTACGTGTCAACTATTATTTTGCGTCCTGTCAGTCCACTATCGCCGTGCGGTCCTCCGATTTCAAATCGACCGGTTGGATTTACAAAATATTTTGTTTTTTTATCGAGCAATTCTTCTGGTATCACATATTTTATTACATTTTCGATAACATCTTCTTTAATTTTGTTTTGTTTTACATCTGGATCATGTTGGGTTGAGATTACTACAGCGTCCACTCTTATGGGATTTCTATTGTCGTCAAATTCGATTGTTACTTGAGATTTTGCGTCAGGTCTCAAATAAGGCATTAATTTAGCTTCTTTTTTTCTTATATCTGCTAATCTTTTAACTAAACGATGAGCAAAAATTATGGGCATAGGCATATATTCTGCAGTTTGATCGCAAGCATAACCAAACATAAGTCCCTGATCTCCCGCTCCGCCTTTATCAACTCCCATCGCTATATCCGGCGATTGAGAATGAATCGCATTTAAGACAGAACAGCTTTCGCTGTCGAATCTATACTCGGCTCTTGTGTAACCGATTTTTTTTATTGTTTCTCTTACTATATCGGGAATCTCAACATAAGCTTTTGTGGTTACTTCTCCTCCGACTAATGCTAAACCTGTTGTTACAAAAGTTTCGCATGCTACGCGAGCGTTTGGATCTTGAGCTAATATAGCATCTAATATCGCATCAGATATTTGATCTGCAATTTTATCTGGATGCCCTTCGGATACTGATTCTGAAGTAAACAAAAATGACATTTTTTCTCCTGAATTTTTATTTTCTTTATAATAAATATTTTTTTAATAAAATTCTATTTCCGACGAATCTCCCGCGTTCAACTTTTTATAATTTCCTTTTATGATCGCATTATTGCCTATTATTGAATTATCTAACAATGAATTTTCTACAATTGCATTTGGACTTAAGATTGAGTTTTTAATTATTGAATCGACTACTCTGCAACCTTCAGATATTGTAACAAACGGTCCAATTATAGCTCTATTCACATACGCTTTCGGCGATATATACGATGGTTGAATCACAATAACATTGTCAATTTTGGTATTCTTATCTTTAATCTTATTTAACAAAATTCTGTTTGTTTCAAGCAATGTTTCGGGTTTGCCGCAATCGTACCAACCTTCGACTTTAAAGGTTTTAAATTTTTCCCCTTTTTCAATCATAAGTTGCAAAGCGTCCGTAAGCTGATATTCGCCTCTTGTTTTAATATTGTTTTCTATTAACGTATTAAGCGCGTTTATCAACTTTTTCGAGTCAGAAATGTAATATAAACCTACAAGAGCTAATCTTGAAATAGGCGTCGATGGTTTTTCAATTAATTGTTCGATATATCCATCTTTACAGACTGCGACTCCAAATCTGCTTGGATCTTCAACTTCCTTTACTCCAAGCGAAGAAATTTTAGAAGTAAAGACGTTTTTTAAATCGACTTCGAAAATTGTATCGCCTAAAATAATAAAAATTTCTTCTTCATCAAACGTGGGAATAGCCGTGTAGATTGCATGACCAAGCCCAAGCATTTCATGTTGTATCACAAAATCAGATTGTAATTGAGGGTAATTTTTTTCGACATAATTTTTAATCATTTCTCCTAAATGTCCAATAACAAACGTAGCTTTTGTTATATTTTCTTCCAATAATCGTTCTATTATGTGTCCCAGCATTGGCTTATCGCCTACAGTTAAAAGAACTTTTGGGACTGTATAAGTGTGAGGTTTTAACCGACTTCCAAATCCTGCCACTGGAATTATAGCTCTCATATTAAGAATTTATTTTATTATATAAATTATTATAATATAATATAAAATTATTTCAGTTTCAATTGTTCTTTTGGGAACAAAATTTTATAATTTGCTATCAAAATAAGTTCTATTTTTTCTTTAACTTAGGTTAATCATTAAGTTTGACAATTCTTTTTTCTTATTGCAGGCTTTTTTGTATTTTGCTAATTAATTGTCTTTGAGGAAAATCTTAGTTGTTTTTTTCTATCAATTATTTGAACTCAATTATTTTTTTCTACGTACGTCAATTTTTAAAGTTAATTAGAGCTAATTAACAATTTTAATAAATCTATGAGTATTACGGATTTAACCTTCATCACAAATGATGAAAATTCAACTCTAAAAGAGAGATTTCAAACTTTAATAAAAGATACGGTCTTCTTTGATTGTCTGGTTGGATATTTTTATACAACAGGTTTCCATTTACTTTATAAATCTCTTGAGAAAACAGAAAAAATTAGAATTCTAATTGGAATTGGTACAGATAAAGAAACACTCGATGCGATTCAAAAATCTTCTGAAGAGAATGATAATTCTATGAAGTTATCGTTTTATGAAGCGAGTGAAGAATATGTAAAAGAAGTTTCGCGCGAACTTGAAGAATCAGATGATAAAAAAGAAATTGAAGATGGAATTCAAAAATTTATTGAATGGATTAAAAGTAAAAAACTTGAAATAAAAGTATACCCTTCACGAAACATTCATGCAAAACTTTATATATTGACATTCAGAGAAGGAGACAGAGATATTGGCAGAGTAATTACAGGTTCAAGTAATTTTACTCGTGCTGGACTTTCAGAAAATTTAGAATTTAATGTAGAACTTAAAAATCGCGCTGACTATGAATTTGCAAAACAGAAATTCGAAGAGTTGTGGAGTAAGGCAGTTGATGTTAGCGAAAAGTATGTTCAAACAGTCGAAACCAAAACTTGGATTAACCAAAATATCACACCTTACGAACTTTATTTAAAGTTTTTATATGAATACTTCAAAGATGAATTGAGCAGGACAGAAAAACTTTTTTTAAAATACCTTCCTGAAAATTTCAAAGATTTTGAGTATCAACAACAGGCTATCTTAAATGCAAAAAATATTTTGGAAGCTTATGGTGGAGTTTTTATTTCTGATGTGGTTGGACTTGGCAAAACTTATGTTGCAGCAATGCTTGCAGGTCAATTAGATGGAAGGACAATGGTTATTGCTCCACCAGCTTTGTTGAATAGAAATAATCCTGGATCCTGGCCAAATGTTTTTGCTGACTTCAATATACCTGCCGAATTTATTTCAATTGGAAAACTTGATGATGCAAAAGCTGAACTGCAAAGAAGAGAATACAAAAATGTTATAATTGACGAATCACATCGATTTAGAAATGAAACAACAATAAGTTATGTCGATGTTGCAGAAATATGTCGTGGCAAAAGAGTTATTTTGGTTTCTGCTACACCTTTCAATAACAGACCTGAAGATTTACTTTCTCAAATTAAATTATTCCACAATCCAAAGAAAAGCGCTCTTCCGGGAATTCATGACTTAGAAGCATTTTTCACAAAACTTAAAAGAAAATTAGATACTATTGATAGACAGAAAGATTACGAACAGTATTTGAAAGAAACTCAATTAATTGCTAAAGAAATTCGTGAGAAAGTTCTAAAATACATTATGGTTAGACGGACCCGACTGGAGATTGAAAAATATTTCTCAGATGACCTGAAGAAAAATAATATCAAATTCCCAGAGGTTGAAGATCCTAGACCACTTTTTTATCAATTAAACGAGATTGAAAACGAAATCTTTGATAAAACTGTCCATTTAATTGCAAGAAAATTTACCTACGCTCGTTATACTCCATTATTGTATTTGAAAAAGAATATTACACAATTAGAAGAACAATCTCAGAAAAATATGAGCGGTTTTATGAAAGTCCTTCTTGTGAAGCGACTAGAAAGTAGCTTTTATGCTTTTCGTAAAAGTGTTGATAGGTTTATTAATTCTTATGAGAACTTCATCAATGAGTTTAATAAAGGAAATGTCTACATAAGTAGTAAATACACCAATAAAGTTTTTGACCTTTTAGCAAAAGATACTGAAGAAGCTATTGAAGAACTGGAAAAATTAATTGAAGAAGGTAAAGTAGAAAAATTTAGCTCTGAAGATTTCAAAGAAGAATTCAAAGTTGATCTGGAGAAAGATCTTCAGATACTCAAAGAAATTAAATCAATGTGGGAGAAAATTGAAAGAGATCCTAAACTCGAGACATTTCTTGGAAAACTTCAAAGTGATGAGTTATTAAAAAATCATAAATTAATCATCTTCACAGAATCAAAAGAAACAGCTGAATATCTTTCTAATAATATTAATAAAAATTTTGGCGAAATATCAATCGTATTTCATGGAGGTTCATCTGAAAAGATAAGAGATAAAATAATTGAAAATTTTGATGCGCGTTTCAGACACAAAAAGGATGATTACAGAATTTTGGTTACAACCGATGTGCTTTCAGAAGGAGTTAATCTTCACAGGTCAAATATTGTGATTAACTACGATATTCCATGGAATCCTACAAAGCTAATGCAAAGAGTAGGTCGTGTAAATCGTATTGATGCCAGTTTTGACAGAGTATACACATTTAATTTCTTTCCAACCGCTCAATCAGAAAATGAGATTGAGTTAACAAACATTGCTCGATCAAAGATTGAAGCATTCTTCAATCTACTTGGTGGCGATGCATCCATTCTTACCGAAGGTGAACCTGTAACTTCTCACGAATTATTTGACAAACTTCTTTCAAGAAAAACATTAACCGATGACGATGAAGAAGAAACTGAATTAAAATACTTAAAAATTATTGAAGATATTCGAAATAATAATCCTGAATTGTTTGAAAAAATAAAACACCTTCCTAAGAAAGCTCGTTCTTCAAGATATTATAATCAATCATTGATCGAACCAGCATCTCCTAATTCACTCCTTACATTTTTCAAAAAAGGCAAATTGATGAAATTTTATTTATCAAAGCTGGACAAAACTTTTGAGCTTGATTTTCTGGGCGCTGCTAAAATTTTAGAATGCAATGAAAATGAAACAAAGGCAAGATTACCTCTCGAGGATTATTACGAATTGTTAGATAAAAATAAATCCGAATTTTATGCTTCAACAACTGAAGAAATAGTTGAAGGTACTATATATCGTGGTTCAAGCATATCATCCAGATTATTAAAAATTCTAAAGGCAGTGCAGAAAAACAGTAAGCAACTGACAGATGATCAGAAAGAATATCTAAAAACAGTTATTGATCAATTAAGTGGCGGTGGAATTCCAAAAATAACAGTTCAAAAAACTTTCAGAGAGTTACAAAAACATAAAAATGAAATTCAAAATCCTTTGAGAGTAATTGAAATACTTCGGTCTCAAATTTCGCCGACATTTCTCACAAAACACTTTGCTGAAATTCCAGTTTCAACTGAAAGTAAGAGAGAGGTTATTTTATCGTTGTATTTAGTGGGAGATGAGAAGTGAGTGGGGGAGGTGAAAAGTTATGAAGAATTAGTGAATAAATTTTGAATGTTGAATTATGAATTTTGAATTGATAAAAAGTGATGGATTGCTTCGCTTGACGCTCGCAATGACGGCGCGGATGTAAAAGTCATTGCGAGAGACGAAGTTTCGAAGCAATCTCTGACATATGAAAGGTTGTGTTGAATAAGTGGTGGATTGCTTCGCTTCGCTCGCAATGACTGATTATTTTGGTGGATTGCTTCGCTGACGCTCGCAATGACAGGTTGTGTGTGACAGTCATTGCGAACGACGAAGTCGTGAAACAATCTTTTTGTATTGTTTAACTCAATTATCAAATAAAAAACAGAATTAAAATGCAAAAAAAATACTTTGTTTATATTTTGACAAATAAAAAAAACTCTGTTCTATATACTGGGGTCACTAATAATCTTTTAAGAAGGGTATGGGAACATAAAAACAAAGTACAAAAAGGTTTTACAGCTAAATATAATTGCAATAAACTTGTATGGTTTGAAACTTACGATGATATTTACAGCGCTATAAAAAGAGAAAAACAGATTAAAGGTGGTTCTCGTAGTAAGAAGATTGAATTAATTAATTCTTTAAATCCTTTGTGGATAGACTTATATGATAAACTGATAGAAAGTTAATAGTTTAATATGGGATATTTTTACTTTTTAGAGACAGATTGCTTCGCTGATGCTCGCAATGACGGTGCGCATGTAAAAGTCTTTGCGAGAGACGAAGTCTCGAAGCAATCTCTGACATATGAAAGGTTGTGTTGAATAAGTGACAGATTGCTTCGCTGATGCTCGCAATGACTGATTATTGTGGTGGATTGCTTCGCTGATGCTCGCAATGATGGCGCGCATGTAAAAGTCTTTGCGAGAGACGAAGTCTCGAAGCAATCTCTGACATATGAAAGGTTGTGTTGAATAAGTGATGGATTGCTTCGTTTGACGCTCGCAATGACTGATTATTGTGGTGGATTGCTTCGCTTCGCTCGCAATGATGGCGCGCATGTAAAAGTCATTGCGAGAAACGAAGTTTCGAAGCAATCTCTGACATATGAAAGGTTGTGTTGAATAAGTGACAGATTGCTTCGCTGATGCTCGCAATGACTGATTATTGTGGTGGATTGCTTCGCTGACGCTCGCAATGACAGGTTGTGTGTGACAGTCATTGCGAACGACGAAGTCGTGAAGCAATCTCTGACATATGAGAGTTTGTGTTGAATAAGTGATGGATTGCTTCGCTTGACGCTCGCAATGACTGATTATTGTGGTGGATTGCTTCGCTGACGCTCGCAATGACTGATTATTGTGATGGATTGCTTCGCTTCGCTCGCAATGACTTTAGTATAGACGCTCGCAATGACTGATTATTGTGGTGGATTACTTCGCTGACGCTCGCAATGACTTTAGTATAGATGATCGCAATGACTGATTATTGTGATGGATTGCTTCGCTTGACGCTCGCAATGACGGCGCGCATGTAAAAGTCATTGCGAGAGACGAAGTCTCGAAGCAATCTCTGAAATATGTAAATTTAAAAAAATAAAGGTTAACACTATGACCACTGAACAAGCAAAAAATTTAATCATCCAAACTTTCGAAAATCAATTCGATAAAAACAACTTTATTACTTTTATCTCTAATATTCTTAAATCATACGATAAAGAGAGAGCCTTAGAATCCCGCGCTGGCATTCAGGGAGTTACAGAAACCTTTTTGGATTTCATCAATTCGTGGGAGAGAATTGGTAGATATGAAGATGAAGATGAAAATATCATTGACATTTTAATCGTCAAACTAAAAAGAGAAACTTCTTTATATCGAGCGCGAACTGCTCAGCGAAATTTTGTCGCAAATTATTTAATGGGAAAACTTGGAACCAACTCACAGAAAGATGCGGCACTTGTTGCTTTCGTTACACCTGATCAAGAAGATTGGCGTTTCTCTTTGGTCAAAATGGAATATCGCTTCTCTGAGACCCCCGCTGGAAGATTAAAAGTCAAAGAAGAATTCACTCCTGCAAAAAGATGGTCTTTCCTTGTTGGCAAAAACGAAAAAAGTCATACAGCCCAATCAAGATTTATTGAATTCTTAATTAATGATGACTACAAACCAACACTTAAAGATTTAGAAAAAGCTTTTGATATCGAAGTCGTTACTAAAGAATTCTTTGAAAAATACAGAGACTTATTTATCAGAACGAAGCTGGAAATAGATAAAATTTTACTAAACGATAAAAAAGTAAAAGATGAGTTTGAGAACAAAGGGATAAGTAGCGTTGACTTTGCCAAAAAACTTTTAGGTCAGATTGTTTTCCTGTATTACCTTCAGAAAAAAGGCTGGTTCGGTGTTGAAAGAGGAAATGCCTGGGGAACAGGTCCAAAGGATTTCTTCAGAAAATTGTTCAATAAAGAATTTGGCGATTATCAAAATTTCTATAACGACATCTTAGAGCCACTTTTCTACGAAGCTTTACGAACCGATAGAAGCGCCGACGACCACTATTACAGCAAATTCAATTGCAAAATTCCTTTTCTGAATGGTGGATTATTCGACCCATTAAACGATTACGACTGGGTGAATACCGATATTATCATTCCAAATGAACTTTTTTCAAATTCAAATGTCAATGGGATTCTTGATATCTTCGATTTATACAACTTCACCGTAAATGAAGAAGAACCACTTGAAAAGGAAGTCGCTCTGGACCCTGAACTACTTGGTAAAATTTACGAAAAGTTGAATGCTATTAGAGCAGATAATTTTGACGAATATCAGAGCGTCTTGAAATCGGGCAGAAAAGGCGATGAAACTAAGTTCAACAAAGAATATGGCGTCTATTACACTCCGCGCGAAATTGTTCATTATATGTGTCAGGAAAGTTTGATTTATTTCCTGCATTCTGAACTTAATCAAAAAATTAATCTGAAGGACTTAGAAGAGTTTGTACGATTTGCAGACTTTTTCTTAGAGCATGAGCAAACTGCAATTAAAAAGAATGAAAAAATCAAAAATGGAGAAATTAAGTCCACAAAATACGAACATAAAATGCCAGACAGCATTATTAAGAATGCAAATGAAATTGACAAACTACTTTCTGACTTAAAAGTTTGCGACCCTGCGGTTGGTTCTGGCGCTTTTCCAATTGGAATGCTTCACGAGATTGTTAAACTCAAGTTGCTTCTTTCAAAATATTTGAAAAATGAAAAGTCGACTTACGATTTGAAAAGAGAGACAATTGAAAAAACACTTTATGGAGTTGATATGGACCCTGGCGCTGTTGAAATATGCAAATTAAGATTCTGGTTATCATTGATTGTTGATGAAGAAGAATTTTATCAAATAAAACCTTTGCCAAATTTAGACTACAAGATTGTTTGTGGCGATTCTTTGCTTAGAGTTGAAAAAGATTTATTCAATCAAGATGCCTTTAATAAACTCAAACAATTAAAACCAGAATTTTTTAACGAAACAAACACGAGAAAAAAGCAAGAACTCAGGAGACAAATTGATAGTCTAATCTTTGAAATCACAAAAGGTCATAAGGAATTTGATTTCGAGGTTTATTTCTCCGAAGTTTTTCAAACAAAGAAAGGATTTGATATAATAATTGCAAATCCGCCATACTTACAATTACAGAAAGCGAAGAATGAGACACAAAAATATGCAGACCTTTACAAGAACCAGAACTTTGAAGTATTTGATAGAACAGGCGATATATATTGTCTGTTCTATGAGAAAGGGCTTAAGTTGCTAAAAAACGGAGGTTTTCTTGCTTTCATAACTTCGAACAAATGGATGCGGGCTGGTTATGGAAAAACCTTGAGAGAATTTTTCTTGAAATATAATCCACTGATTCTTATCGATTTAGGTCCTGGGGTTTTTGAAAGCGCAACAGTTGATACAAGTATTATAATACTACAAAATGCTCGAAATAATAATCAATTAAAAGCTGTTACTTTACAAAAAGAAGAACGAAGCGATATTTCACTGGCTTTGAAACAAAAAGGGGTAACGCTTACTAAACTCAGCGCTGATGCTTGGTTTATTGGTTCAAATGCGGAACAACGGTTGAAAGAAAAAATCGAAAGCATCGGTAAACCGCTTAAAGATTGGGATGTAAATATATACTATGGAATTAAAACCGGCTTAAACGAGGCATTTATTATTACCACCGAAAAACGCAACGAAATACTTGCCAACTGTAGAGACGAGGCGGAGCGACGCCGAACCGAAGCCATCCTCAAACCCATCCTGCGTGGGCGCGACATCAAACGCTACTACTACGAATGGGCTGAGCTGTGGGTGATAGGTACCTTCCCCGCTCTAAAACTAAATATTGATGATTATCCTGCATTGAAAAAATATTTTCTTGATAATTTTGATATACGACAATTAGAGCAATCGGGCAAAAAATATCCAGAACTTGGATTTGATGCCCGTAAAAAAACTGGCAATAAATGGTTTGAAACGCAAGACCAAATTGCCTACTACCCCGAGTTTGAGAAGGAGAAGGTGGCGTATTCGGAAATTGTCAGACAGCCGCAATTTTTTTATGATACAGAAAAGTTTTATGTGGAAGCAACAAGTTTTTTAATGACAGGTAAAAATGTTAAATATATTTGTGGACTGCTTAATTCAAAGCCAATTGCATTCATTTTCAAGAATTATTATGCTGGTGGTGGATTAGGCGAGGAAGGTTACAGATATAAGAAAGCATTTTTAGAAAATTTACCTCTTCCTCCCATCACCCCAACCAACGAGCCCATTGTAAAACAAATAGAGGCGCTGGTGGATAAAATATTGTCTGAAAAAAAACAGGACCACGAAGCCGACACCAGCCAGTGGGAAAAGGAAATAGATGCATTGGTGTATCGGTTGTATGATTTGACAGATGAGGAGATAAAAATAATAGAGGAGGGAAAGAACAAAAAAGATTATTCAATAATTAAATAAAATTTTTATTTTTGTTTAGAAATAATACAAAAATTGTTTATGCTTACAGACGAGCAAATAAATAAATTAATAACCGAAGAAAAAATAATCACAAAACCACCTAAAAAAGATTTTAGTTCAGAAAACCAACATTTTAGAAATGAATTTCAATTGAGTTCGTTAGATGGAAAAAGAAAATATACAGTTTTTATAAGACAGCATAAAGAATTTCGTGAGAATTTTTCTATTGGTTTATTATATCATTCAGAAGAAGAGAGTATCAACTTGTTCAGATGTAATGGTAATCACGGAGAAGTTGTTGTGGATATATTAAATCCTAGCCCTCACTATGGATTTCATACTCATAAAATCACAGCGGACCTTTTAGAAAATAATATAAATGAACCCAAAAAGGTAGAAGTAACTAGTGAATACGCTTCTTTTGAACAAGCATTGGCTTATTTTTGTCGATATGTGAATGTAAAAGATTGTAGTGATTATTTCCCTAATATAAATCAACTAAAACTTTTTGAATAAAAATGTTAACCCAAGAATTTATAAATGAATTGAAACGGAAATTTAACAATTACTTTTCGCTAAAAGAAAAAAGAGAAAACATATTTCAAGTTTTTGCTCCTTTATATCATCCAGATGGCGATATGATGGATATTTTTATTACTGAAGCGCCAAATCCTGAACTAATTAGAATAACTGATTTTGGACTAACATTAATGCGTCTTTCTTATTCTTTTGAAATTGATACTCCAAATAAAGAGAAAATATTTAATAAAATACTTGCGGAAAATTCAATACAAAATGAGAATGGCAATCTTTTTATTGATGTTAAACCACAGTATGTTTATCATGGATTACTTCAGTTTGCTCAAGCAGTAAGCAAAATAACAAATATGCGGTTATTTAGAAGAGAAATAATTCATAGTTTATTTTTTGAAATGCTAGATGATTTTATTATGACTAAATTGCAAAAGTATAATCCTATTAAAAAGTTTTATCCAATTCCCGAACACGAAGAGTATGAAGTAGATTATTGTTTTAATCAAAGGAAAAGGCCAATCTATTTATTTGGGGTTAACAATAATGCAAATGCTCGTCTTGCTACAATTTGTTATCAAAAATTTATAGCTGAAAAGTTGAATTTTACAAGTTTAATAGTATTAGAAAGTCTTGATGTTATTGGCAAAAAAGATCAGGCAAGATTAATGTCTGCAGCAGACAAGCAATTTCCTTCGCTTGAA
>Ga0308407_1001085_pt1 | contig 15986 bp, 17 predicted proteins | sample HotsprSampleMSe2_FD_203476 | JGI IMG/M metagenome (GOLD analysis project Ga0308407, IMG submission 203476) | Hot spring phototrophic mat microbial communities from Mushroom Spring, Yellowstone National Park, Wyoming, United States - 20060911_MSe2 ...
GGGGCTGGACTTGCCCGAAGTGTCGCTGGTGGCGATTCTGGACGCCGACAAGGAGGGGTTTTTGCGTTCCGAGACCGCGCTGATTCAGACCATCGGGCGCGCCGCCCGCAACAAGTTCGGGCAAGTGATTCTGTACGCCGACCGCATCACAGGCTCGATGCAACGCGCCATCGACGAGACGAACCGCCGCCGCCAGATCCAAATGGAGTATAATCTCCAGCGCGGCATCACGCCCGAAACCGTGCGCAAAGAGGTGCGCGAGACCGTGCGCGCCTATAAGGTCGCCGAAGAGCGCGCCGCGTACCAAATCGTGGACACCGACCGCGTGGCGTTCGAAGACCTGCCGCTGGTCATCGACCGCTTGGAGCAGGAGATGCGCCAAGCGGCGAAGGCGTTGGAATTCGAGCGCGCCGCCATTTTGCGCGACGAAATCCAGCGACTGCGCAGGATTCTGGAGACGAGCGCCGTATAACGACTCAAAAATTCGGCAACACTTGCCGATAATGAGCATGGAGTAAGCCGAGGCAGAAAAGGCAAACCTGCAGTGATGCAGGGGCGCAAAGCCTATGGGTCTGTCGCTCATACGGCAGATAGCCAGGTTGCCTGCTTCTGGCTTGCTGAATCTCAGCAAGACAGGAGGCAGATGATGCAAATCTCGCTTGAGGAACTACAGAAGGTTGCGCAAGCGTACCGTCGACAGCAGGCAGTGGTGCAGCCGTTGGAGCCCGTGCCCAAGCCGTTCGTCGCGCCGAAAGCAGAGGACGAGCAGCTGGCGCGTGAAATCGCTCGCACGCTAACCAACAGCCCAGACATCCGCGAGGAGCGCGTGCAGGAGGCGATCCAATCGCTTGAGTCGCGCCACACGCTCCCCGCAAAAGCGATTGCTGCTGCGATTGTGCGGCGCACCATCGTCGACAAACTCACGCGCTGAGCAGTGCTACCCTTCTTAGCCTGTAGTCCTTCAATAGGGCTGCAGGCTCCTGCTTCGACGCGCCGTTAGCCGTCAACGGGTCAACTGCCCCCTTCGGATAGCTTCACGCCACTACCTGCTTGAATCTTCCGACTACGGAATCCCCAGTCCCCAGCGCGCGGTGGTGAGTGTGACGAGCGTCACTACTGCAGTGCAATACAAATTCAGTGCAAGCCCTGCACGCGCCATTTCGGCGATGCGAATCTCACCCGATGCAAATACAATTGCATTCGGAGGTGTCGCTACGGGCAGCATAAACGCTGCCGACGCACTCAGAGCCACAGGGATTGTCAGCAGGCGCGGGTCGATCTCCAGCCCGACTGCTGCTGCGCCCACCACAGGCAGGAAAGTCGCTGCGGTTGCCGTGTTGGAGGTCAACTCTGTCAGGAAAATAATTAGAGTCGTCACTGCCAGCACCATCGCCCACACTGGCAGTCCCGAAAGACCCTTCACACTTGCGCCGATGGCTTTCGCCAGTCCTGTGCTCTCGAATGCACCAGCCAACGCCAGCCCGCCGCCAAACAGTATCAGCACGCCCCACGGGAGGCTCTCCGCCGTGCGCCAGTCCAAAATCGGCTTGTAGGGCTTTGTGTTAGCAGGCAGCAGGAACAGCGTAAGCGCCGCGCTCATCGCGATGAACGCATCGGAAATCGCGAACCCGAACTGGCGGCTTGCCCACTCACGCGCTAGCCAGCCCACCACCGCATAGGCAAACACAAGCGCCACATATCGCTCCGCAAGGCTCCAACGGTCGCACGAGTCGAACTGGCTTAACAACGACTTGCGCAAGGTGTGAAAGTCCAGATTCTCGGTGCGGAACCGCACTCTGGTTAGCCAGATCCAAGTGAACGGCAGCATCAGCCCCACGAACGGCAGCCCGACGCTCAGCCAGTCCAGCATATTCAGGGCGTAGTTGTAGTTCTCGCGCAGGAAGCCTGCCAGCAGCGCGTTAGGCGCGGTTCCGATGAGCGTGCCCACGCCACCAATCGATGCCGAGTACGCCACGCCCAGCATTAGTGCAACGGCAAAGTCGCGCGTCGCTTCTCGCCCGCAGGTGCGCTGCACCCACTCCACCACTGACAACGCAACGGCGAACATCATCATCGTTGTGGAGGTGTTGTTAATCCACATCGAAGTGAACGCTGTTGCCGCCATAAAGCCTGCGACCATTCCGCCAGGCGTGCGCCCCAACCGCTTCACGATGCTTAGTGCAAGCCGCGCGTGCAGCCCTGACTGCTGCATCCCCTGCGCGAGGATAAATCCGCCCAGAAACAGAAACACAATCGGGTCGGCGTAGCGTGCAGCGACCTGCCTCTCGTCGGCGATGCCTGTCAGCGGCATCCACACCAGTGGCAGCAGCGCAGTGGCGGGGATGGGCACGCATTCTGTGAGCCACCACAACGCCATCCACAGCGTTAGCCCCACCAGCCGCCACGCTTCAGGAGTCAGCAACTCAGGGTGGGGAGCCAGCAACGGTACAACGCCCAGCGCAGGACCTGCAGCCATTGAAACCGCGCGGAGCGTTGCAGGGGAAAGGCATCTCATCAACTATGTGGATTCGGCACAGCGTGCAGCCTTCCTGCTACGAAATACGATTGTGCGCTATAGGTTGCCAAGCGCAGGGTGGCAGGCTTTAGAAATCGAACGGATCTTCGCCATCCCTCTCGGTTATCCCGATGTCTATGGGCGGTAGGCTGTTGCCTGGAATAAAAGAGTCGTCCACGCGGCGAGTATCAACCGCTTTGGGAAGGGCACGCTCGAACACTGACAGCACAGCCTCAGGTGCAGGCTTGCTGAGGAGTACTTGGTGCATCGCTTCAACGACTCGCTCGCGGTCGGGTTCACCGAGATGGTTGTGCGTGCGAGCGATTCGATCGGCAACGGCATTGCGCTCCAGCGTGGGGTTCAGTCGGCGCAGGTTCTGCCACACGGCGTCCTCCAACGGTATGTCAGGCGCAGGCGGATAGTGTCGCAGTCCGTCCTGCCCGCGCATCAGCGCAGGGCGTGGAAAGCGCACGAAAATCGGCTGATTGAAGTACGGATGGCGCACCAGCATCTCACCCGGTGCAAGAGCGCCTAGCTTCTCTTTTGCCGCGTTGCCGAAAATTGCATATCCAGGCTGCGCCAACTCCTCCATCTCGATGCGTCCATACAGCGCGGTCGAACAGTTACCAACCACCTGACGGTCTACCTGCGAGCGGAACTGCTGCGCTCCAAAGAGAACCAGCCCCAAGTAGCGTCCGCGCGCACAGATATCGCGCAGCGTGCGCATTACATAGGTCTCGCGCGTGGTGTTCGGCGCGTACTGGTTCAACTCGTCCACCACCACCACCACCGAGTCGACACCCAACTTACGCTGTTCCATGCGTTCGCGCAGCTCGGCAATGACGCGTGTGAAAATCAAATCCTGCGCTTCTGACGACACATTCGCCACATCAATTACATACACTGTGCGATCTTCGAACGCGCCCCACGGCAGATCCATCGAGCCGTCGCCCTCGCACACCAGCCCTGCAAAGCGCGTGGTCAAGTTCACCAATCGGTTCTGAATCTTGCGGATAGTATGTACTGCGAAGCTGCGCCACTGGCTTTGATTCTTTAATTCCATATACTTTAGCACGAGGTCAAACCAGTGTACTAAGTCGCTAAAGCTGCGCACTACAAGCTTTGTTGGCAAGCCACGCTCTTGCAGGATGGCTGCCTCCTCCTCGGTGAATGCGAACTCGCCTGGCTCGATGACGCGCTGGCGCAGGAATTGGAGAAAAGCGTCCGCTTTGGCGTCCACATCGTCTTTGTTCAACAACACTTCCACATAACGCATCACATCACGCATACCCCACAGCAGGGGGCGCACATTCGCCTGCAGGTGGGGATGGGTGCGCAGCGTCGCAAGGTTCACACGGTCGGCTCGGAAAGGCGCATAATACTCGACGCGCTCGAAAGGTCGGGGTTCGACCCCTAGCGCCTGGTAGACCTCGAGGTCGCGCGCCTCCAGCGGACGCGACGGTGGCTGGTCAATAAACAACAAATCCCCCCCCTTCACATTGAAGCAAATTACCGCCACCTCTTTGCCGCGCACCCTCTGAAAAATCGCACTGATTAGGAACTGAATGGCACTGGTTTTTGCTGCCAGCCCGCTGGTGCCTGTGACATTCAGGTGTCCCGCTTCTGGTCCCAACAGGAAGTCGGCATCCAGGTAAATCGGCACAAGGCTTGTGCCACTTTCGTATACGCCGACGGGAACGCGTCGCTCGTCGGGAATTTCGTCGATGCGGAGCGCGTAGTGTACATCGGCTGCACTTGCCAAGTAAACGGGCGCAATTGGTACAGGTTGTACAGGTTGCTCTGGGTAGTGGCGTAGAACCGCCGCGCGATAGAGTCGAATCTCTGTACGATGAGTGGGCAACGGCAGGCGCGGATCGCCATCGAAGCCCAGATAGTCTGCCAGCGGGTTCGCAACATCGTTGTAGCGGTAGCCCTCTGTCACGACCCCCCACACGGCACGCTCCCCTGAAGCAACTTTCACCAGCGTACCGATTCCTATCGGGGCGTCCGTCGTCGCCCAGAAATGAAACTCATACGCCGTGTTCGGTTGTCGCTCGGTCGCTACCACACGCCCTATCGGTTCCAAAATCGCTGGACCCGTGCCATTCACGATTGCCGTCGTCGCTAATGATTGCATTTGCATCGTCATCACCCGCTACATGTGGGATTATACCCGATGTGAACACCATGCTGATAGTGCGCTACAGAATGCCCGTGTGCCTGCATACACATCCAACGGTCGCGCTAACCGAGGTGAACTGAGACCGCAACCAGCAACTGACGAGGGCACACCAACCCTGCCCTAGCGTCCCCAGAGGTTGAACAGCGGCAGGAATCCTGACCCGCGGTTCGAATCCCTTGCCTATGAACATCCGCGAGGCGACCTTCGAGTGGATGCGGGCGCGCGGCATCCGCTACATCTTCGGCAACCCAGGCTCGACCGAGCTGCCGTTTCTGGTGAATTTGCCCGAAGGCGTGCGCTATGTGCTGGCGTTGCAGGAGAGCATCGCGCTGGCGATGGCGGACGGCTACGCGCAGGCGAGTGGGCAGCCCGCGCTGATCAACCTGCATGTCGCGCCAGGGCTGGGCAACGCGATGGGCGTGCTGTTCACCGCGCTGAAAAACCGTGCGCCGCTGATTGTCACCTGTGGGCAGCAGGACACGCGCCATATCTTCCATGAGCCGCTGCTGTCGGGCGACTTGGTGGGCATGGCGCGCCCTGTAACGAAGTGGGCGTATGAGGTCAAGCACGCCGCCGATGTGCCCGACGCGCTGGAGCAGGCGTACCACTTGGCGATGACGCCCCCGCGCGGACCCGTGTTCGTCTCGATCCCGATGAACTTCTGGGACGCGCCTGCCGAGCCGCCGCGCTTGAAGACGCTGCACGCGCCCGACGCGCCGCAGGGTCTGGAGGCGGTCGCAGAGGCGCTCACGGCGGCGCAGAAGCCTGCGCTGGTGTGCGGGGCGGGCGTTGGAGGCGCAGGCGCGGTCGCCGAAGCAGTCGCCCTCGCCGAGAAACTCGGCTGCGCGGTCTACCACGCACCGCTGAACTCGCGGATGGGCTTCCCCACCAGCCACCCGCTGTATGAGGGGATGCTGCTGCCCGCTACGCCGCGCCTGATGCAGTCGCTCAGCCAGCACGACTTTGTGCTGGTGGTCGGCGCGCCCGTGTTTTTGCTGTACCCCTACTTCCCAGGCGGGATGTTGCCGCCTGGCGTGCGGGCGATGCTGATTACCGACGACCCGCAGGAGGCATCGCGCGCGCCTGTGGAGCGGGCGTTTGTGGGCGACATTCGGCGTGCGCTGGCAATACTTGCGGAGCGCGTGCCCGCCCGCGAGTATCCGATGCCCTCGCGCACTGTGGAGGAGGCGCGCCGCCGCTCGGAAGCCACCCGCGCACGGAGCAAGATGGGCGCGTTTTTCGTGCTGCACACGCTGGCGCGTCATCTGCCCGACAACGCCGTCGTAGTGGACGAGGCGGTCTCGTCGAGCCTGTGCCTGCGCGAGTTCGTGCGTCTTGGGGTTGCCAACGACTACTACACCTCCGCCAGTGGGGGGCTGGGCTGGGCAATGCCTGCGTCCGTGGGCATCCAGATGGCGCAGCCTGACCGTCCCGTCGTGTGCGTCATCGGCGATGGCTCCGTGATGTATTCCGTGCAGGCGCTCTGGAGCGCACGCGAAGAGAACGCGCCCGTGCTGTTTCTGGTGCTGAACAACGGCGCGTACAACATCCTGAAGAGCTTCACGGCGGCGTTTTATCCGGGTAGCGGTGTGCAGGGGCTGGATGTGCCGCACTTGGACTTGGCGCAGCTGGCGCAGGGGATGGGCGTGCATGCCGAGCGGCTGACCACGCCCGAAGCGGTGGAGGAAGCCATCCCGCGCGCGTTGCAGATGCGCCAGCCCACACTGCTCGATGTCGCCATAGACCCGACCGTACCGAGTTTGTTTTAGGCGATAGGAGGTCGCGCAGTGCGCCTCGAACGCTTCGAGTTCTCGCAGATACGGATGGGCGTGGACACGCCGATAGTGGTCTACGCCCCCAGCGAATCGCAAGCGGTAGAGGCGTGCCGCGCGGCTTATTCGCGCATCAGCCAGCTCGAGCAGCAGATGAGCGACTACCGTCTCGACAGCGAGATCAACACGCTGTGCAAGGAGGCGGTCGGGCAGTGGCGGCGGGCGAGCCGCGAGCTGTTCTATGTGTTGTGGCGGGCGCATTGGCTGGCGCAGCAGACCGATGGCGCGTTCGACCCGACGGTCGGCGTGTTGGTGCGCCTGTGGCGCGAGGCGCGGCGCACGGGACGCCTGCCCGACCCGCAGACGCTTCGCGAGGTGCGCGCCCGCGCGGGCTACCGCCTGATGGAACTCTGCCCCCGCCGACGCGCCGTGCGCCTACGCACCGAAGGCATGCAGTTAGACCTCGGCGGCATCGCGAAAGGCTACGCCTGCGACCATGCCCTGCGCGTGCTGCGCCGCTACGGGATTACGCGCGCGCTAATTCAGATGGGGGGCGACATCGTAGCAGACGACCCGCCGCCCGACGCCCCTGCATGGCGCATCGCGCTCGCGGAGGGCGGCGAGACCACCCTCGCACGCGGCGCGCTCTCCACTTCGGGTAGCACCGAGCAGTTCGTGGAAATTGACGGCGTGCGCTACGCGCACATCATCGACCCGCGCACAGGGCTGGGCTTGACGCGGCTCATCTTGGCGCGAGTTCGTGCGCGGGACAGCATCACCGCCGACAGCCTCGCCACCGCCGCCGCCGTGCTGGGCACTGCAGGCATCCCACAATTGCAACGCCTCTACAAAGGCGTGCAGATTGAAGTGCGGGAAGGATGAGTGAACTGCCGTGCACTGCGCCACAGGCATATAGGGGTACAATACTGTACATGCGCGAACTGATCCTTACGATGGACGAACGTGAGTGGGAACAGCTGCGATCCTTGGCGGAGTGTCGGCAGGCAAGCCCAGAGGAGTTGGCGCATCGGATACTGAGCCAATGGCTTCAGTTGACCGAAGACGACTGGCAAAAACGCATGGAGCAGTTGCTGCAAGCCTTCCGAAGCGCGTCGGAACACCTCTCACCTGAAGAGATTGAGGCAGAAATCACTGCCGCTTACCAAGAGTACCGTCAGCAGTGCGCGCCGTGATCGACACGAATGTCTGGGTATCGGCTGTGCTGAACCCTCATGGCGCGCCCGCGCAGGTGTTCGAAGCCTTCCGTCAAGCACGGTTTCTCGCGATACAAAGTCAGCCACTCATGGATGAGCTGCGCGAGGTGATGGCGCGACCACGACTGATGCGCAGGCTGGCATACAACATGCAGATGATACAAGAGCTGATTGAGCTGATAAGTGCAAGAGCCATCTGGGTCGAGGTTCGTGGCGAAGTATCTGTGTGCCGCGATCCACACGATAACATGGTTCTGGAAACTGCTCTGCTTGGAAAGGCAGAATACCTTGTCACACGCGCGGGGGCAACCGAATCCCTGTGCGCCCCCTGCTGACCCCCGACCAGCAGGCACAGCTCCTCCAGCACGCCGCTACGCAGGGCTTTCGCACGCTCCGCGAGGCAGCCGCGTGGTGTCGCGAGACACTGGGCGTGGAGCTGTCGGAGCGTCAGGTGCAACGGCTCTTCCATCGGCTGGGGTTTCGGCGCAAGATACCGCGTCCGATGGCGGTGCGTGCGGACGCTGCGCTGCAGGCGCAGTGGAAAAAAGGGGGTTTGGCGAGGCGTTGACGGCGCAGGGGGTGCGCGTGGGGCAGCGGGTGGTGTTTGTGGACGCGATGCGGATGGGGCTCATCGGTCAGGTGCGTCGGCGTTGGACGGTGCGTGGGGTCAGGTTGTGTCAGCGGGTGGAGCGTTCGTATGAGTGGCGGTACTTGCAGGTGGCGGTAGACCCGTTGTCGGGTCAGGTGTGGTGGCGTTGGTCGGCGCGTTCGGGGAAGGAGGCGGCAGTGGCGGCGTTGTCTGAGTGGCGTGCGTTGGGGGTGGCGGTGGTGGTGCGGGCGAACGCGGGTTCTCATCGGGCGCGTGCGGTGCAGGAGGTGGGTGTGGCGTTGGTGTATTTGCCTGCGTACTGGTCTGAGTTGAACCCTGTGGCGCGTGTGTTTTGTGCGGTGCGTTGTTGTGTAGCGGGTGTGGTGTATGGGTTGTTGGCGGCGCGGGTGGCGGCGGTGGCGGGTGCGTTGGGCGGGTTGCGTGAAGGGATGGTGCGTTTAGTGGGTTGGGATTGGATACGGGAGGTGTTGGAGGGTTTGCCGTGTGATTGACGAACTATGGTGCGGCGATTGGTATCACACAGGAACCCCGTGCTGAACGGCGAATCTGGCTTGCCATGCGCAGGGTTCTTCTGGGTCTGACGGTAGCGATACTTGTGGTGGGCGCGACGAGACGCCCACTTACGCCGATGGTTGCCGAGACCTACATGCTGCCGATGCGCGATGGTATTCGCTTGGCGACCGATGTGTACTTGCCGAGCAGTCCACCGCCCTACCCAGTGATTCTAATACGCACGCCCTACGACAAAAACGCGCTCAAATCCATCGGTGAGGACGGCGCACGGCGCGGCTATGCTGTCGTGGTGCAAGACACGCGGGGGCGATTCGCATCTGAAGGGGTGAACTTGCCCTTCGAGGGCGACGGCTGGTGGGAGAATCGCGCCGATGGCGTAGACACAGTGCAGTGGATTGCCCGCCAAAAGTGGTGCAACGGCAGAATCGGCACTTGGGGCGGTTCCGCGCTTGGGATTAATCAACTGATGCTGGCAGGCGCGGGGGCGCGACCGCTTGCGTGCCAGCATATTACTGTCGCCGCGCCGAACCTGCACCAAGCACTGTTTCCAGGGGGAGTGTTCAAAAAGTCGCTGGTGGAGGACTGGCTGCGCGTGACCCAGCACGCGCCTGACGCGCTGGCGCACTGGACGCGCCATCCTGCCTACGACGCCTTCTGGCAGGCGCGGGATGTGAACCGTCGCTATCGGTTTGTGGACGCGCCTGCAGTGCATATTGGTGGCTACTACGATATCTTCGCACAGGGCACAATCGACGCCTTTCTCGGCTACCAGATTCGCGGGGGGCACAACGCGCGCGGCAAGCAGAAACTGCTGAAGGGACCGTGGGCGCACGGCGTGCTGCAAAAGCGCGTCGGCGAACTGGAGTTCCCCAACGCTGACCAGCCACCCTGCACTTTCCACGATCCGTGGCGCTGGTTCGAACGCTATCTGAAAGGTGTTGAGAACGGCGTCGACCGCGAACCGACGGTGGTCTACTATGTGATGGGTGCGGTGGGCGAGCCGCACGCGCTCGGCAACGAGTGGCGCACGGCAGACCGCTGGCCGCCGCTACCCGCCCGTGCGACCCCGCTGTACCTCCAAGGCGACCGCACGCTGGCGTTCCGCAAGCCATCCTTACATCCCCCCTTGACCTACACCTACGACCCGCAGAACCCCGCGCCGACTGTCGGCGGGCGAGAACTAAGCCTGCCCGCAGGACCGCGCGACCAGCGTGCGCTGGAGGCACGCGCCGATGTGCTGGTGTTCACCAGCGCACCGCTGCCGCGCCCCTTAGAAATCGTCGGGCAAGTGAAAGCGGTGCTGTATGTCGCCAGCGACGCGCCCGATACCGATTTTATCGTGCGCCTGTGCGATGTCTACCCCGATGGACGCTCCTACAACATCGCCGAAGGCGCACTGCGCACGCGCTACCGCGAGTGCCGCAGCCGTGAGCGACTGATGCGAGCAGGGCAGGTCTACCGAATCGAGATAGACCTGTGGACAACGGCAATAGTATTCAACGCAGGGCATCGGCTGCGTGTGCATGTAACTTCCAGCAGCGCACCAGGCTACGATCCAAATCCAAACACGGGCGAGCCGTTCCGTGCCAGCGCACACACTCGTCTCGCACGGAACACTGTCTACTGCGACGCGCGACGTCCCAGCCACCTCGTGCTGCCCGTCGTCACACGCCGAAATTAGGTGCTTGCCACCTAGCCAATCGTCTGGTTTCGGAAGCGGAGCCAGCCGACCAGCAGCCACATACCACCGCTCAGCAGCGCGTAGCCCGCCATCGCTCCCAGCACCCACCAGGGCGCCAAGTCCCAGTCGAAGACGACCTTCTTACTCATGTCGAAGTAGTCGTAGTGGGGCAGCACGCCGTACAGCAGATTCAGCCACAATGCGCTCAGGTGATGCTCCCAGTGCGCCATCAGCAACAGCCGTCCGAACACTCCTGACCCAAATGCTAAAATCAGCGACAGCGTCACATTCGCCGCAGGGGTCATATAGAGCGAGAGTGCAACTACCATCGCGCAGAGCCAGCCAATCCCCAGCAACTTTAGAACCAGATACTGCGCAAAGATGGGCTTAACACCAATCCCTAATATCTGCAGGAGTGCCAGTGTGGAAAGTGCAAGGATTATGAAACATAGACTTGCCGTAAAGGTTGCTGTTGCCCACTTGCCGAACAGCAGTTGTGCGCGTGTGATGGGGCGTGCCATCAGGGGATAAATCGTGCGCCGCTGCATCTCTTCGGGAATCTGACGGGCGGCAATTAGCACCGTCAGAACGGTTGTCATACCTCCGATGGCGGTCAGGGCAACATCTTTCACGAATATCTCCAGTCCCTGTACACCGAACACGCGAAACGCCGACGCGCCCAGAGTGAGCAGCAGTGTCAGGATTAGCACGACATACAAGTCTTTGCGGCGGAGTGTCTCCAGAAGCCCTGCGGTGATGAGTGCGCGCGTAATCCGTAGCGTGCGTGTCATGCGGCATTCACCCCCATGTCCAGAATATCGAACCCTGCCTGCACCGTGCGAATGAAGTAGTCCTCCAGCGAGTCCACGCGCCCCGCTAAGTCGCTGAGCGTATGCTCGGCGATGAGCCGTCCCTGATGGATAATTAGGATGCGGTCGCAAATCGATGCAACTTCTGCCAGTTCGTGCGACGAGAAGAAGATGGTTGCCCCGTGAGTGCGCTGATTCGCCAACAGGTCACGCAACTCGCGCTTGCCAATAGGGTCTAAACCGGACGAGACCTCGTCCAAGATGAGCAACTTCGGATTGCCCAGCAGTGCTTGCGCGATTCCCACCCGCTGCAGCATCCCCTTTGAGAGATTCTTGTTGAGTATGTGCGCTTTGTGGCTTAGCTTGACCGCTTCCAGCAGGGTGTCAATCTGTGCCTTGAGCTGGCGGCTGGGTAGCCCATGAAGTTCCCCATACAGACGCAGGGTTTCATACGGAGTTAAGTACGGCGAGTAAAGGGCAGTCTCTGGCAGGAAGCCGACCAACTGCCGCGCGCGAGCATCGGCAGCGTCCATGCCGAAGATGCGCACGGTGCCAGCAGCTGGCAATTGAAACCCCATCAGCACCTTGATAGTGCTGGTCTTGCCTGCGCCGTTTACGCCCAGAAACCCGACAATCTCCCCCTCGCGCACGACAAAGCTAAGTTCGTCCACAGCGCGAAAGGGCGGCTTGAGCCAGCGACGGTACGCCACTACCAAGCGTGAGACCTCGATAGGTAGCATCGCCCTTAATTATCGGCGTCCGCGTCGTATTTTCGCACCATGATGATTGTTGGAATGGCACGGTGGATGGTGTATAATCTTTTTTAGGCGTGTTGCGCCCCCGTAGCTCAATGGACAGAGCAGCGGCCTTCTAAGCCGTTGGTTGTGGGTTCGAGTCCCGCCGGGGGCGCCAGTGGTGTAGCACGCCCACACACACCACTACCGATTGCGCTTCCGCGCGACTCCAGCCGTGAGGAGAGCGCGTGAAGAGCAGTGGCCTCGAACACTTCCAACCATACACTGTAGCCACACAAAGCGAGTTAGAGGAAGCCTTCCATCTGTGGCTGGAGAGCACGCAGGCGCGTCAATTGTCGCTCATAATTTCGCACGAGCCGCGAGGCGGTTGCGTGATGTCGCGAGGCACTGGGCGGTGTGCTGTCGGAGCTTCAGAGGCGACGGGTGTCTGAGCAGTTGGGGTTCAAGCGCAAAGCGCCGCGTCCGATGGCAGTGCGTGCCGACGCTTGGGTCAGGTGTGTCGGCGTTGGAGGGCGCGTAGGGTCAAGTGGTGTCCCCAGATGGAGCGTCTGTTCAAGTGGCGATACTTGCAGGTGGCTGTTGACCTCTTGACGGGTCAGGTGAGGGCTTGGGGCGTCGCGGTTGGGTCGGGAGGAGACGGTGGTGGCGTTGTCGGCGCGGCGTGCTTTGGGGGTAGCGGCGGGCTGATAAGGGTACATCACTCAGTGTAAATTGCCATAAATTCGTTTACAAAAGCCTTTACAATAGACCTTTCTCTTGTGCATAGGTCAGTATATCGTCACAGGCTTCCTCAATCGCGGCTTCAATCGTAAGCGATTGCTCTTCTGACAGGGGCATACTACGCACGCAACGCCGTATATCTTCCAGACAGTCCAGTACGAACTGCAGAAGATCACTCACTTCGCTTCGGTGTCGGTCCGAATGCTCGCCTCGCACGCCCACGCCTGTACTCCAGCTCGTCATATGCTTCGTTGCGAGGTGCTTCGCTGAACTCACGCCAGACGCAATCGAGTATCAGATTCTGCGACTTGCCACGCCCAGCACCCAACAAATGGCTGAACTCCGCTACAACAAGATCCTCGCGCCCACGCCAGACGGCACGCCCAATCTGGGGATCGCTTGACCCCGTGTTGACATCAAACTCGACGCGGACATACTGCCCAGCCAACACTGGTGGCAATCGTAAAGTATCACCTTGCCACAGCGGTACAACACCCTCGCTTTCCACGAAGCGTATGCACTCTATTGTACCCGACACATTGTCAATCTCGCGCGGGTACTCTACCGCCTCCCAATACCTTTTAGGTAGAGGTTTTATCGGCGTCTCATACATCTTTGCAGGCGGTTCGTACCCCAACGATGAGTGAATACGCGCGTGATTGTACCAGTTGAGGTAGTCAACCAAACCGTCTTCGGCAGCCTCAATCGTCTTCGGCTGGACGCGCGACCAGTATTCGCGTTGCATCGTCCAGTGGAACCTTTCCAACCTACCGTTGCGCCACGGCTGCCCAGGTGGGATGTAGCAGACCCTTGCCCCAAGTAGCAGCGCTAACCGCACGGGATGCGGCAAGTGCCCGAAGGCGGGTACCATTCCGACGCCGTTATCGGTATATACCCGTCGTAGCACGGCGTCGGGGCAGTGATACTTGAAGTGCGCCGCTATCGCTTTTGACCAAAGGTTCTCGTGTACGCCAGGGCTTGCTTCCTTGCTAAACTTGAGGAAGTGCGTGGGGATTGCCAACGACAGCCTCGTCCAGCGATCTTGCACGGTGATTAGGTAGATACGCGACGCCCGAATATGCCACGGGCCCCACAGGTCAAGCGTGATTGTTCCCGTGCAATCTACTTTCTCTACGGGGAAGGTGCGCGTGTCGCGAGACCCGACCTTCTTCTTGGCGAGACCTAGCTCGTTGATGATGCGAGCGATTTCGCGTATTGAAGGTGCAGGCTCGTTTTGCTCCATCAGCCAGTGGCGAATGAAAACGGGACCCCATTCTGGGTGTTTTGCACGGATCATCTTGATGAGGTCGATTATTCGCTCATCGTGTACGGGTGTGCGACCTTTGTTTTTCGCTCGCAGGTCGTAGATGTCGCATTCGGGATCGTCCAATCGCTGTATTACCTTGTATACAGTCGGACGCGAGACGCCTAACTCACGAGCAATCTGGCTAACGGTTTTGCCTTGCGACCACAGCACGGCAATCTGACGCCTCAACTCATTCACTTCCGCTCTCTTCATCTTCGCCGACCTCGATTATGAGCTGTAGTGCCTGCTCAAACTGTCTCGGTTGCACCATTCTGTGGCGTGCGACATGCAGGTAGCCTCTGGGACCGAACCACCTTGCGATAGCTTCCTCTGATACATTTAGCGTGGTGAGCAGGTCATAGAGTAGCAACAGTGGATTGCCCCTTACTACGGGGAAGGTTGGCTGGCAACGCAGCTCGAGGAGGAAATCCTCTACATCCTTCGGGTCGAACTCGATTGCCATCAATCTGCTCATGATAGCCTCCTAATTGCGCGAAGCGCACCTGTCTTCAATCCCACTGCGGTGGCTGAATGGACAGGGGGGGCCGCACCCCGCCCTGCCCATCCGACGGGGGATTGTAAACGAATTATACCACAGCGCAGGGGATTATGTCAAGGGGCAACGGCGAATTGCTCGCACATTCGCAGCCGAACGCTTACACTCCTCCTGTAAACGAATTTATGGCACAGAACACTCAGCAAGTTGCACACGCACCTCGCGCGGCAACCGCAACGCCTGCAACTCTAACCACGACCGCAACTCAGGCAACACACGCTGCCACACCCAACGCCGTACCCAAGCACCCATACCAACCACCTATACGAATCGGGTATAATCCCACCGTGCGCGAAGAAATCATCCGCGGCGAAGATGCCATCCGACAAGCTATCCAAAACTGGCGCCAGCACCTCATCACCCACTGGCGCAACGAACCCCTACGCCTCGCGATAGCAACGCACAACCCGCACCCAATCTACCCCGCCTACACAATCACACTCAACAACAACATCAACGCAACCCTGCGCTACATCGACCACAGCGCACGAGTCTTACCTTGGGGATGCAACATCCTTAGTCTCGACGACAAAGACCCAGACCTCATCGCCCCTAAGACCGTCCTCGGCATCGAACCCAACTACGGACCCGACACCCCAAAACTAACCAGCATCATTCTCATCCAAGCCCACCTGCCCGTACTCTACGACCCAATCACGCTCCTGTTCGCTCTACTCGTCTACAAAGCTGAATACTCGCTCACACAACCCATTACTGCCTCAGAAATCGTGCAACGCGCCGAAACCATCGCCAAATACCCAGACAAACACTGGCTGCAACTCGGCGACTGCTACTACCCCGTCGAACTACTTCAAATCGCCTCCGACCGACTCTAACAGCTCACGCAACGCCCCCACAAAATCCTCATCGTCTAACGAATCCCATAACCGCATCAACTCACGACGCACATGCTCCACGCCCTCCCACTCCAACCCACGCAACCGCTCCACAACCGCCACATCCTCAACCCCACGCACAAACACGCGCGACCAACGCGCACCACCTAATACCGATTGCGTGGTCAGAGTTTACCAATAGGGTATACTCCTGCCTACCCTACACACAGGAGGACTACCTATGCGCGGACGAAAACTCATAATGGACTGGAAACACACCGCCGAAGAACTCTACGCACGCTACAAACAAGAACGCAACATCCACATCGCCAAACGCCTCCAAGCCCTCTTCCTGCTCCGACGCGGCACACCCACCCGACAAGTCGCCCTCATCGTGGGCGTCTCGCGAATGTCCATTCACAAGTGGCTCACTTGGTATCGCACAGGCGGGCTGGATGAACTCACCCGTCGCACACACGGGGGCAACCGAGCCACGCCGCGTTCACGGTTGACCCCC
>Ga0308407_1001087_pt1 | contig 15950 bp, 10 predicted proteins | sample HotsprSampleMSe2_FD_203476 | JGI IMG/M metagenome (GOLD analysis project Ga0308407, IMG submission 203476) | Hot spring phototrophic mat microbial communities from Mushroom Spring, Yellowstone National Park, Wyoming, United States - 20060911_MSe2 ...
AGCATTCAACTTCAAAAGGATGATGAATAAGTGGAAGAAAAAATTTTTTCACTTTTTTCAGACGCTATTTTTACAATTTCAGATGCAATTTTTTCATTTTCTTTTCTACCATCTCTTTTCAAAAAAATTAAAAATGACTTTTTAAGGGTCGACTAGTTAAGATAATAAGCAAGCTTTTCTTTTGCAAACGTCTAAATTTTTTAAAAATATTTAGTTTACTACTAATTTTAAATAATGTGTATTAAACTTTTCGCTTTGAATTTGAACAATATACATACCTTTTTTAAAATTATGATATATATATATGTTTTCCTTTGTTTTATATCTTTGTTTATATATAATTTTTCCTTGTATATCAAAAACACTAATAATAATATTTTCCTCTTGTTTTAAGCTATTTGGCAATGATAGGTAAAAATAATTTGCTGATGGATTGGGATATAAGTTAAAATAACTATTTAATGAATTTACACTAATAAGTGTTGTATCAAATTTCGATACTGCTATTATACTATTAGTAATTAATTCGTTATAATTTCTTCCAAAAATTATCAAAAAGTTCAGATTTATCGTATTGTTATACTGCAAAACAATTGGTCCATACGAAACAAAAGAAGACACATCATTTCCGTGTATATTACCTGCTTCTAACCGATTTTGTTTAACAATTTGTCTTATTTCCGTTAAACTTAATCCATCATCTATTTTAATGCTTTGATTAGCACCGTCATTATCAATAGCATAGTAATTTTTTTGAAAATTATCTGGTAAATAAAAACCCATATGTACCCCACTTGTATAAGGAAAGTAAGTATATTGTAATTTTAACAAACTATCGAAACTAATTTTATTTTTGTAAGCATTTATAATATCTATATCTGAAAACAAGCCAACGTATAATGAATCGAAATCTGTAGTAGAATTGTTTTTTATTTGATACTGTATTAATACAATATTTTTCAGTGTATCGTTTTTAAATAAAGATATATTTTGGTGCACATTAATTTTCAATGGATTGATACTAAGTAAGTCATTAAATTGTGAATTGCTGTTAATATTATCTTCTGTTTCTGTTACAATAACCTTTTGCAATGGTTTAAAATCATTTTTTCCTAAAAAACACCACGATGCTTTTTGTGTGTCATATAACAAAAGCCCCATTTCTGAAACTAATGATTTGCTTTGATTGTATTGAATGCCACTTCCTTGTACAGGAGAAAGCGAGTGATAACCTATTCTGCCATTTGAACAAGCAGTCAATGTTATAATTTCGTTGTTAATATCGGCATAGCTTTTATTAACAGTTGTTCTATAATGAAAAGTTTCTTCATATTGATTATCTTTTATATCTATAAAGAAATCTATTTGTTGATCTAAAGGACAGTTAACATTTATAATATAACGAAAATTTAAAAAGCCATTTGCTAAAAGCTGCAAACTATCCATAATACCAATATAAATGCTATCCTCGATAAACGAAATACAAGAACTAAGAGTTCTTATTTTTGCATATAAATTATCTGTTGGCTTAAAAAGATTTACTATAGAAAAAGTTAAATTAGATGTATCGTTATTTTCTGAAATTTCGAAATTAAATAAATACAAAGCTTTGTTTACGCTCTGAGTTAAAGCTTTAAAAGCATTCACACGACCTTTACCAATCATTCCCGCATACGATTGATTCCCTTGTATGGTATCAATAATATCTGAATTCTGTTCGATTATTGCTCTAAGCTGAAAAGGATTTAATTTTTTTTGATAATATCCGTAAACCAAAGCTGCTACAGAAGAAGCCAGAGGCGATGCATACGAAGTTCCCCATCCGTAGGTATAACCATTGTTTGAATAAGTTGAATAAACATTTTCACCAGGAGCAGAAATATCAACATGATAACCATAGCACGATTTTTGCCATTTTATATCAGCTTGATTTGTAGCAGCTACAGCTACTACTTCATCGTATGCAGCAGGATAATAAACACTGTTAGTTGTATGACCATTATTTCCGGCGGCGGCTAAAACAAGAGCTTTTCTATTATATGTAGCATATCTTATAATGTCGTAACCAAAAGCTGTTGGAACAGTACTACCCCAAGAACAATTTATTATTTTACAACCGTGATCTGCTGCATAAACAATTCCTTCATAAGCTCTTGATAAAATTCCTGTAGAATCAACAATTTTTACAGGTAAATATTTTGTATTGAAACCTACTCCTGCTATCCCTATTCCATTGTTTGTTGTAGGTGCCGCCATTCCTGCAACAAAAACTCCATGTGGATTTGCACCAATTGCGTTTTCGCTCCACTCTGCACTATTATCATTATTACCAACATCCCAACCTCTAAAATTATCCGTAAAACCATCTCCATCGTTGTCAATACCGTCTATCGGATCGTTGTAGTTATAGGCTATGTTTTGCCAGAGATCGTCGTGAGCCAATTCGGTTCCTGTATCTATTATTCCTATTACAATAGTACTATCGCCTTTATATATGTCCCAAGCATCGAAAGCTTTTACATTATTAAGATAGTATTGTGCACCAATTGCTGGATCGTTTGTTGTGTATAATAATTCTGGAATATCTTTTAAATGACAGTATTCTACTTCTGGTAACGAACTGATTTTATTAATTATTGAATTTATTTCTAACTTTTCGTTTATTTGTAATTCGTAAATAGTAGATATATCAACATAATACTTGTAAAAAATATCTTGCGTATCTTTTGGAAAATATGCTTTTGGAAAAAGCTGTTTTAATTGAAATTGTTTGTTTTGCAGTATATTATGTAATGAAGGTAAAGAAATATTGTTTGTTAAGCACATAGTTTTATAATGGGGTTTTATTTTTAAAATAATTGTTTGTTGAGCAAAACTTGAAACTACTAAAACCTTAAAAATAAAAAAGATAAATAATTTAAAAAAAATTTTTAACATAATACTATAACCTAATTTATTTTTATACGTAAAATGCTTGTAAAAATAATCAAATTTTTACGAATGTTTCTTTTTAATTGATGAACAAATAAAAACTAATATTATATGGCAATGAATTGTATTATTATAGACGACGATAAAATGTCGAGAAAAATTTTAGAAGAATATGTAAGCAGAACAGATTCGCTTAAACTTTTATTTTCATACTCTAATGCAATTGATGCAATAAACAGCATCAATCAACTAAAAGAACCTATTCATCTAATATTTCTTGACATAGAAATGCCAGAAATGAATGGTATTGATTTCTTAAACACAATAAAACAAACAAACTCTCAAATTATTATTGTATCTGGAAAAGATAAATATGCGGTTACGGCTTTCGAATACGAAGTTACCGATTATTTATTAAAACCTTTTAACTATGCACGCTTTTACAAATCAGTAGATCGTGCCTTTAAAAAAATTGATAATTTTATGGCAGTAAAAAAACCAAATGACGATTCTAATGCTGTTGAAGAAATTTTTGTAAAGAAAAACACTACTTTACTAAAACTAAATTTTAACGATATTGTTTATATAGAAGCATTGGAAAACTATATTATTATTAACACTTTTGACGAAAAATTCACAATTCATTTTACAATGAAATCTATTGAAGAAAAACTACCAAAAAACAAGTTCAAACGCATTCATCGTTCTTATATAATAAATTTAAATAAAATTAAAGGCATAGAAGAAAATTCTGTAATTATAAAAACAAACGATGGAACAAAATTGTTGCCAATCGGTAAATCGTATAAAGAAGAATTAATAAAAGTTCTAAATGTTATCTTAAAATAAAATGTTGCCTCTTAAAGAGTATTTTTTTAAACATATTGCCCAAACATCCGATTCTCCCATTGCAATTTGTGTAAAAAAGGCCAAAGGAGAATACATTTACGATGAAAACGGGAAGGCATACTTAGATTGTATTTCTGGTATTTCTGTAAGCAATATTGGACATCAACGCTCAGAAGTTATTGAAGCAATTAAATTACAAGCAGAACAATATCTTCATACCATGGTTTATGGCGAACATATTCAAAATCCTCAGGTTTTATTAGCAAAAAAATTAACAGAGCAAACTAATTTTAAATTAGATAATGTTTATTTTGTAAACTCAGGTGCCGAAGCTATTGATGGAGCAATAAAACTTGCCCGACGCTATACAGGAAAAAAACAAATAATTTCATGTAAAAATTCCTATCATGGAAGTACGATTGGCGCAATGAGTCTAATGAATAATAAACAATATTTCGATTCATATGGTCCATTTTTGCAAGATGTTGATTACATAGAATTTAACAACGAAGATAGCTTAGAAAAAATAACAGACCGAACTGCTGCAGTATTTATCGAGTTAGTTCAAAGTGAAGCTGGTTACATCCCTATTAAAGAATCTTTTTTAAAAGCAGTAAAAAATAAATGCCTATCTAACAACTCATTACTTGTATTTGACGAAATTCAAACTGGCATTGGCAGAACTGGTAAATTTTTTGCCTTTGAACATTATAATGTTTATCCCGATATTCTATTATTAGCAAAAGCATTAGGCGGTGGTTTGCCATTAGGAGCAATAATTTCTACAAAAAACATTATGTCGGTATTTACTCATAATCCTTCTTTAGGACATTTAACAACTTTTGGAGGAAATCCCTTATCTTGTGCTGCTTCGCTTGCATCTATACAATATATCGAGAAAAATAATCTTTTAGAAAAAGTTGCTATAAAAGAAAAATATTTTCTTGAAAAACTACCTTATAATAATTTTGTTGAAATAAGAAGTAAAGGTTTAATGATAGGTTTGCAACTTAGTTCACATCAAGAAGCATTAAATATTGTTAAACATTGTTTTAATAAAGGGATTTTGGTTGATTGGTTTTTATTTAACGAGTCTGCAATTCGTATTGCACCACCATTAACTATAAGTTTTGAGCAAATTGATTATATTTGCGATGTATTAAAAAAATCAAGTTCATAGTTTATTAACAATGGAATAATTTTTGTAAATTTGCAGTGAAAAGGGGCTGAATTGGTTTTGACAGCAAGAGGATGAAATAGTAAGCATGCCGAGCCATGAGAATACGCTCGTTAAACAGGTTCTCGAGCCAATAAATGGCAACTTTGATTATGCTCTCGCTGCTTAATAATTAGCGGTTTATTCTCTCGGTCAAGGACTGGGAGAACGAGCACCTCGCAGAAGCCCTGTCCCTGTGGCGTCTGAGCACGAGGTGTCGGAATAACAGGGATAGAAATAAGTCTGCTCCAGGCTTATTTCGAAAATTATAGGAGCTAAGGCATAAGTAGGTTGCTTATGGCCAGCTTATGCCCTACAATTAAACATAAGCTAAGCATGTAGAAAGCTATTTGGTTCCTTGTTTGGACCCGGGTTCGACTCCCGGCAGCTCCACCGAAACTTATTTAGTCGCCCCTTATTAACACAATAAACGATTGATTGTTAATAACTTAACAAGATTTTTCTAAAATAGCACCAAAGGAAAAAAATCAAAAACAGGGAAGTTTATTTTTCTCATTAATATTATGTTGGCTGCGGCTGCATTCAACTTCAAAAGAATGATGAATAAGTGGAAGAAAAAATTTTTTTACTTTTTTCAGACGCTATTTTTACAATTTCAGATGCAATTTTTTCATTTTCTTTTCTACTCTCTCTTTTCAAAAAAAAATTAAAAATGACTTTTTAAGGGACGACTAATTAATGTATAAATTTCGAGATCGAACTCTAATTTTTTTGATAATAATTGAATATTGTTTTTTAAGATTTCTGTATTCCAGCCATTATCAACGTGTACTAATAAAGCTCTTAAATTACTTTGTTTTGCTAATAAAGCCAAATAACTGCTATCCATACCGCCACTTACACCAATTATACAATCATAAAGTTTATTTCTGCCACTTTTCTTAATTTTTTTTATATAATAATAAAAATCATCAGATGGTTTTTTATTGTTATTGATCCTATTACTTATGTGTTGAAAAAAATGATTACAATGATTGCAAAAGCCATTTTCGTCAAAACGAATATTCACATCACTATCGTCCATTACACAACGCTTACACTGCATAAGAAAAAATTTAACAAAGTTAATTTTTTTTTAAATAAAAACTACATCATATTTTGCTACCTTTGCAAAAATTTGTATATGGAAGTAATTTTTCAACATAAAACTATAAGAAAATATAAATCTGTTCCTATTGAAAATCATATTTTAGAAAAAGTATTACTTGCAGCAACACGTGCTTCAACTACTGGGAATATGCAAGTTTACAGTATAATTGTAACAACGCGTCCCGATTTAAAACAACAATTATGGGAAGCACATTTTAAACAAAACATGGTATTACAAGCCCCTGTTTTATTAACTTTTTGTGCCGATTTCAACCGTTTTAATTTATGGTGCAAACTTCGTAATGCTGAACCTGGATACGATAACTTTTTATCTTTTTTTACAGCTGCTATTGATGCTTTGCTTGCAGCTCAAAATGCCGCACTCGAAGCAGAATATCTCGGCTTAGGAATATGTTATCTTGGTACTACAATATATATGGCACAGCAAATAATCGATATTTTAAAGCTTCCAAAAGGAGTAGTTCCAGTAACAACATTAGTTGTTGGTTACCCCGACGAAAATCCACCTTTAACCGATAGGTTACCATTAAAAGCAGTTATTCACCACGAAACGTATAAAAATTATACCGATCAAGATATTAACGACATATATAGAGAAAAAGAAAACTTATCTTTTTATAAAGAATTAGTTCAGATAAATAAAACAGAAACGCTTGCCCAAATATTTACCGATAAACGTTATACCAAAAAAGACAATATTGCTTTTTCAAAAGCGTTATTAGAAGTATTACATAACCAAGGTTTTATGAATAACGAGTGAAATCACTTACAATTATATGTATTTTAGTTAATGTAAGTTTTCTTTACAGTCAGCAAGAAGCATCTGTTTTTTTATATATTCAAAACAAACTATACAATAAACCATACACAATTACCGACAGTGTCTCAAAGCAAGCAATTTTTGATAATTTTTACAGTAAATTTAAACCGTATATTGTTTTAGATTCTGTTAAGCAAAAAGATAACAATTTTTATTACTATCATTCTTTTTTGCCAAAAAAAATTAACATAATTATCACAGATAGTCAAAAAAATAATGTTTTAATAAAAAGAACTTCCCCGCATATTTTATCAAACGTGTTTTCCGATATTATTAATAAATACGAAAATATTGGTTATCCGTTTGCTTATGTAGAATTAGACAGTATTTATTTAACACAAAAAAACATAACTGCATGTTACATTATAAATCTATTCACCTATTTTACTTACGACAGCATAGATATTATAGGGAAACTGCTTGTAAAAAAATCGTTTATTCATTCATATTTAAACATAAAACCTGGTAAAGAATACAAAGAAAGAGATGTTAAACAAATAGATAAACACCTTGCTTTGTTGCCCTTTTATAAGATATCAAAAGCTAGTGAAATATATTTTATAAATAATAAAGCAAAACCAAGAATTTTTCTTGAAAAGAATAATGCTAATCAGTTTTACGGTTTGGTTGGTTTTGGTAGTTCGGAAAATCGCCAATTTGCTATAAACGGTGATTTGTATTTTAGTTTAAACAACATGCTAAAACAAGCAGATTCGTGGCAAATACAATGGAAAAAAACAGATGCTTTTTCGCAAAATTTACATTTGGAAGCTAATTTACCTTATATATTTTCAAATCCTATTGGCATATCGGGTTTGTTTAGTTTAAAAAAGCAAGATTCGAGTTTTTTAAATCTTCGTTACAGAATAGGATTAAATTTTTATATTAAAGGTTTTAACGGATTAATGTTATTTGCCGAAAAGCGTCAAACAAATATATTTAGAATTGTTTTGCAAGATATTGCTCCTGTAAGTGCAACATTTGCAGGCATTTCGTTTTCTTATAAACAATTAAATAATTTGATATTACCTACCAACGGCTATAGTACAGTTTTTTCGATAGCTTATGGTAAAAAGCAATTAAAAAGAACTAATCATCTACATCAATCTATTATAGAAAAGTTTCAAAATCAAAGCAGCACAATAACTGGAACAATTTATAGTTATGCATATTTACCAATAAAAAGATTTTTACTATTTAAATTTATTGTAGATGGCGGTTATATGAATGTAGCTCATTTTCAAAATGAACTATTTCGCAATGGCGGTAGTAAAAGTATTCGCGGTTTCGACGAAGAAAGTATATATTCAGTATCGTATATTATAAATACTATTGAACAACGCTTTGTTGTTGACAAAAACACACAAATATTTGCTTTTGTTGATAAGATGTATTACAAATTACTTAATGGAAAATATGACGATCCTTGGTCGTGGGGTGCTGGTGCAGAAATAAATACATCTGCTGGCTTATTTTTTGTTTCTTATGCTTTAGGAAGTCAGTTCAATCAACCTTTTAATTTTAAAACCGGTAAAATTCATTTTGGATATAGAAATAACTTTTAATATATATTTTTGTAATTTAGCATTATTTGAAATTTTATGATTTTTTTTAATAATAAGTGGATTACAACATTTAGTGCTTCTTTACTTATTATTTTATTTGGTTGGATTTTTTTAGAAAAACCTGCTCGTGATGTTCATCAACAAAATGCCAAAAAAATTGAAAAATACATTCAAAAACAAAAAACTATATTAAATCAATTTCTCAATAAATTAGTTCAAGATAGTGTAAACAAAAACATTTTAGACAAAGCAAAAAATATTAACAACGAACTAATTAAAAAACATTTGTACTTAGCAATTTATAGAAACGATACTGCTATATTTTGGAGTGATAATGAATTTATACCATATACTATTCAAAAAAATCAACTACAAAATAATATTATTTTTTTAAATAACACTTGGACTTATATTACAACAAAGCAAATAGAATCGTTTAAAATAGTTACTTTTATTCCTATAAAAAAAGAATATTCGTCCGAAAATAAGTATTTACAAAACTTTTATTATGGCTCTTTAGATCTAAATTACGAATATTCGTTTTCTATTTTACCAGAACCTACTTCATATTTTGTATTCGACGAGAATAATTCTTTTTTATTATCTATTTATCCTACTTTCCGAAAATATTCATATTTGCATACCATAATTTTTCTTTCTTTTCTTTTTTTAATATTCTTTTCATTACATGTTTATCTCTTAAATATTCATAATCGGTTTTACTTCATTAACTTTTTATTGTTTTTTGGAGCATTTTCGCTATTGCGTCTTATTATGCAATACTTTAAAGTGCCAGAGTTTATATATGCAATTAGCTTGTTCTCTATTGAAACATATACTTCGAATGCTTTTTTATTTTCGTTGGGCGATGTTTTTTTAAATAGCTGGTTATTACTAATTTTAACCGAATTCTATTTAATAAGATATAAAACTCAAATAGTAAAAAAGACACATTTACAATTACTAACTTATTTTATTTGGGGTATTTTTATATGTTTGTGGTTTTATGTATGGAATAGCTTAGTTTTTGAGTCAAAAATTTTATTCGATATTTACAAAAGTTCTTCTTTTTCTGTATTTTCAATAATAGCATACATAATAATAGGAATTTTTGCATGGATTTTTGTTCGTTATAGCACTTTCCTAATACAGCTTTTACAAAAATTTGGATTAAAAAAATATTTAATATACCTAATAGTTTTGTTTATTAGCATTGCTTTAATTTTAGCTTTTTATATAAAAATTTCTTTTCACTGGAGCTTTATTTTTATAGTTTTTAGTTTATTTATTGTTTGGTATAGAAAAAATAAGCATTTCTTATTTTATTTACTCGATATAATAATAATAACGTGCTTTATTATTTTTTATACTTTTCATATATACAATGAAAAAAAAGAAAATTTAAAACAGGTTGTGGCTTTTTCATTGGCTAATGAAAAAGATTATGTTGCCCAAATGTTATTGCTCGATATAGAAAAACGTATAAAAAGAGATAGAATATTACAGAGCTTATTAAACAAAGCTTACGACAATCGTTACGAAATTTATCAGTATTTAAAAGATAATTATTTTTATGGTTTTTGGAGTAAATACGACTTACAGGTTACTATATGCAATAATTTCGACAACTTACGGTTAATGCCATCGGGTCAAATTATTCGTTGTTTCGATTATTTTCATAAAATAATTTCATCTAAAAGTTCAAATTTTGGTAGCGAGCAATTTTATTCTGTTTTAACTGAATATGGCGAGATAAGTTTTCTTGGAAAATTTAGCTTCCCATATTTTATTGCAAGCGATACATCAGAAAAATCGATTTTTATTGAACTTTCAAGCAAACCGATAACTAATGCACCCGGTTACCCCGACTTGCTTATGGACAATAAAACTTTTCAAAGCCTGAATAAACAATGGCCTAATTATGCTAAATATCAAAATAATAAACTAATACAACAAAAAGGAGATTTTTTATATCCAAATATTTTTGCTTTTAAAAAGCCAGTTATTGCTAATTTTATATCTGATAATAAAGATGGATTTAAACATCTTATATATGCACCAAACAACAAAAACATTGTTGTTGTAAGTAGTGAAAATACATTATGGTTCAATTATCTTGTAGCTTTAATGTATTTATTCAACATTTATACAATCATTTTTGCAATATTTTATGGCATATACTACATTGCCAAAAACAGACAAAATTTTACTTATGGTTTTCGTTTTAAATATATAAGCACATTTATTGTTGTTCTTTTATCATCTTACATTTTAATAGCTTTATATACATTGATATTTTTTCAAGGTCGTTATCAAAAGAAGAATATAGATCAGCTTGTTTTAAAAAACCAAGTAATGCTTAATCATCTTCACGAACAAATAGGAAAATGGAATAATTTATTTAGTTTGCCAAAAAACGAAATAACACGTTTTCTTATAACTACATCTAATATTTTTTACAGCGATGTAAATATTTTTACTTCTAATGGAGAACTTTTTGCAACTTCGCGACCTGCTTTTTACGAAAAGGGATTAAAAAGTAAACTTATAGATTACGATGTAATTCAACAAATAGTAGAAAAAAATAAATCGCAGTTTATTAAAGAAGAATCGGTTGGCAATTTCGTTTATATTGCATCTTATACGGCCTTGATTGAAGACAACAAGTTGTTTGGCATATTGCAATTTCCACATTTTACTGAAAAAGAAAAAATGCAAAGTGAAATATTTTCAGTTTTAATAAATCTTACAAATATATTTTTGCTCTTTATTATCTTGTCGTTTAGCATAGTTTTGCTTATTTCTAACGGTATATTAAAGCCTATAACATATTTACAAACTTATTTTAAGAAAATACAAACAAGTAAATCCATTCAACCTATAGCTTACACCGAACGAGATGAAATTTTACCATTAGTTAACGAATACAATCGTATGCTTGAAGAACTTGCACGAAGCACAGAAAAATTACTACAAAACGAGAGAGAACTTACTTGGCGCGAAATTGCACGTCAAATAGCCCACGAGATAAAAAATCCATTAACACCTATGAAGCTTAATATTCAATACCTGCTTAAACAGAAAAAAGAAAAAGGGTATATCCCCGACGAAATGCTTAAAAATACTATGCGAATATTACTAGAACAAATTGATAGTTTATCATCTATTGCTTCGGCATTTTCTAACTTTGCAAAAATGCCATCACCACAATTAGAAGAAATCGAGTTACAACAAGAAATTGAGAAAGCTATACATCTTTTTACTAATAGCGAATTTGAAATTCAATTCAATTCAAACGGCATAAAGCAATGTTACATAATTGGAGATAAAGAATATATTCAGCGAATTTTAAATAATATATTGACAAATGCAATACAAGCAATACCGCTTGATAGAGAAAAAGAAATAAAAATCTCGACACAACAGTTCGAAAATAAAATCGTAATTTCCGTTAAAGATAATGGAATAGGTATTAGTAACGATGTTGCTCAAAATATTTTTAAACCTAGTTTTACTACAAAATCGTCAGGTATGGGAATGGGATTAGCTCTTGTAAAAAATATGGTTGAAACAATGAGTGGTAAAATTTATTTCGAATCGCAAATAAACATCGGAACAACTTTTTATATCGAATTTCCTTATCTAAAAATAAATTATATATGAGCGAAATTTATAAGATAGATAAAGCTGATTCATCTAACAACCTGGCAATGGAATTGATAAATAAAAAAAAGCCACCAGAATTTTCAATAATTTGGGTAATAAATCAAACAAAAGGAAAAGGACAAGGAAGCAATAGCTGGCATAGTATGCCTAATATGAATATTACTATTTCTATGATTGTTTATCCGATATTTCTAAAACCTGAAAATTTTTTCTATTTATCAAAACTAACAGCTTTAGTTACTCAAAAACTAGTTTGTAAATATGTTGAAAATACTTATATAAAGTGGCCAAACGATATATACGTAAATAATAAAAAAATTGCTGGGATCCTTATTGAAAACAAAATGTCTCAACAACAAATACAAGCAAGTGTTATAGGAGTTGGCATTAATGTTAATCAAACTACTTTTCCAACAAACATACCTAATCCTACATCATTATTTATCGAAACAAAAAAAACGTTTTCCATAGAACTTTTAATTCACCAATGGCAACAATTGTTTATCGAACATTATTCTTTGCTTATATCTCAAAACTTCGTTAATATTGATACAGAATATCACAAGCATTTATTTTTAAGAAATCAGATAGCAACTTTTCTGACAAAACAACAAAGAAAAATAAAAGGCACTATACTTAGAGTTAATAACGCAGGTGAATTAATTGTTTTAGTTGATAACAATGAAGAAAAATTCAGAATTGGCGAATTAGAATTTGTTTAAAAATATAAGCTGAACAACCTTGCGATTTTCTATGTGCTTGAATATAGGATTCTTAGCTTAATTTAATATATCAATTCAACATTTTTTTTGAAATTCATATAAAAAAATATTTTTGCAAAGGTCTCATTAATTTATTCAACAAGTAAATCTTTTGAAAAAAACTTTATTTCGAATTGAGAAAAATTGCTATGACCTTTCCAAATAATTTATTTTACCTTTCCTTTCACAATGGTTTACTTTTCAATTTATCGGTGTCTCTGTTTTTTTTTTTTCTACACTTGGCGGTAACGTTTTTCGGCTTGGCGTAGTGGCGGATTTTTAGCACAAAAGTTCAATCTAAGAACTGTACTTGAACCTCCAACAAAACTCTTATACAAAGCACGTTACCCGCCATTACGCCAAACTGCTGTTGTGCGTGGTGCTTTCACTTCAGTTAACGAAAATATGTCCAGTTGTTTAAATAAATTTTTGGGTCTTAATGTTTGTAAAAAGTCGTCCCACTTGTCAAGTGAAACCTGTAAATTGTAATTTTTATTTATTGAATTGATTTCTGCCTGTAATGCTAAATCTGAAAATTGTGTTGCTAATTTGTAAAGGTCAATTCGCATTAAAATGTCTTTTGTGAAAGTCCGTTTTGCATCTGGAAATGTTATGGCTTGCAGTAACTTTTTTGTTTTATCTGAATTTAAGAGAATAGTTGTATAAGTTGCAAACTCGATATTGTCGAAACCTAGAAAATAACATGTATCGTCAAGCATCAAGGGCTTGTCGTTAAATGGTAAAATTAAGCTAAAAGTAAAAGATTTGTAAAATCCTGAAATTGCGACTTTGTATGGTGAAAAAGAATAATCACCAATTCCGAATATTGAAAAATCAGGTCTGTTTTTATAAATGCTTGATTTTCTCTTTTCAAAATATACTTTGTGAGAATGCAAATATTCAAAGGTTTTGGGATATTTCTGCTTGATAAATGAGGTGTCTTGACTTACATTTTTTTGTGTAATTATTGTAAATTTTCTCGGTTGATTGATTACAGCTTGTTTTAAATCGGAACTTTTAAGCACTCCATAAATCAAATCTTCTTCAAGATCTATTTCTTCATTTTTGCCATTAATAAAATGTTTGTTAATACGTTCTAACTCCATTATGGAAGATAAGTCGTGTTTGATGCCTTGTCGCCACTCAAACGTACAAACTCCATCAATTTCACAATTATGATGATACAAGTCTATATTCGAAATAAACTTGTCCTCAAACCAACCAAATTCTTTTATGATTTTGGTTGGTTGGTAAAAATCATATTCCTTACAAGTGTATTCAGGTTGAGAATTTAGTTTACAATAAAACAAGGCTGCCTCAACTGAAACATCAAATTCTTTTTTACTATCAATATTCAGTTTTTCAAGTTCTGAAATATTATATTTTTTTCGATATTGGTCAAATACCAAATTTTTGATAACGGATTTTTTTACTAAAAATGCCAAATATCCTTTTGAGGTTTGAAAAGCATCAAACATCATAAGTGTGATGTACTCACCGATATCAAAGTTCCCTTTTCCTGTTATTGCATCAAAACCACTATACTTTTTGAAGTTTGATTTTTGAGGTAAATTGTTTGACTCCAAACTGCTCAATTTAGAATTTGTAATCCAAGGCGGATTTCCCAAAACCAAAATTTCGTCACTATTTTTACATAAAAGCGAACTAAAATCAAAATCAAATACATTGAAGTGAAAAATCTCAATTTTAGGTTTGTTTTCTCTGGGATTAGAGACATAAAAATCAATGATGTTAAATTTTGCCTCCCAAGTATAGGGTTTGTAGATTTCTACTCCAATAACGGTTTCTATTTGATTGAATGATGAAAGTGCAGCAATAATAAAATTCCCTTTCCCGCAAGTTGGTTCAATGACAAGTTTTGGGTTTGCTTTCTTCTGATTTTTAAGAAAATCTGTAACAGCTTTTGCCAAATTTGGGTTGGTCTGAAAGTCACCGTATTCGGTGCGGTCAGGCTCAGATACAATATTTTGTGTTGATGAAATAGCATTCATAAAAACTTCATATTCTTCTTGGCTGCCAAAGAAATTATTGATACCGAAGGCGTCAACTAATTTTTCATTGGCAGTTTCAAACAGATTAACACGACTTAGTTTTTTAGTAAGTAAGTCTGCTACTTGATTGGAAATATTTGCTTCAAATATCTTCATCCATTTTTCTTTTTATGAATGATTTTTATAATACCCTTTACATTCTCGTTTAAATCAAAAATTCGTTGATATTGTAATCGCCATTGTAAAGCATTGGAAATGGTTAAATAGCCTTGCTCGGGCGGTCTTTTTAAAATCTGTTTGGCTAATTGAGTAAGAGTTATCTCGTCGGCAGGAATATTTTTGTCTTGAAGATAGGCAATGATGTCTGCTTCATTAGCTTTATCTTTTACCATTTCTCGCAAGCGGAAAGTTGTTGTATAGTCAGCGGTTCTCTCTTTTGCAACAAATGTGCAACTTACAAAGTTTAGAGTTGCTGTTTTTGTTTTTGGGTCGTCTGTTTTATCGTAAACAAATACCAAGAGATTATAGCCAAGTCCAAATATTTTCTGCTTAGCATCCTTGAACGGGCAAGATGATTGTGGTTGTTTTATTGAAGTTACTTTAATATCAGTTTGAATGTCGTCAGATGGTAAATCAATCCCGCTTGCAGACGAACCAATTGTTACTTTATATTTTTCGTCTAAGTGCTTTTTAAATTTATGCTCAATGTGTGTTCCAACAGCTTTGCCATCAGTTACTCCGTAAAGTTCCTTGTTCTTATGTTTTGATTCTGCCACACAGAAATTGTAGGCTTCTTCAATGAGTTTTTTTATGGTTAATTTCTGTTTCATTTTTGTCAAATAAGAATTATACAAAGTTAATATATTTTTATGATTTAGTGTCTTATAAAGTCAGAAATTTTTACACAAAATCTGCTTCCAATAACGTCTCATAAGTCTATACAAGTTGTTTCGATAGCATTACGCACAACGTTTGCGTGTTGCCGAAGGTGGCGATTTC
>Ga0308407_1001107_pt1 | contig 15750 bp, 11 predicted proteins | sample HotsprSampleMSe2_FD_203476 | JGI IMG/M metagenome (GOLD analysis project Ga0308407, IMG submission 203476) | Hot spring phototrophic mat microbial communities from Mushroom Spring, Yellowstone National Park, Wyoming, United States - 20060911_MSe2 ...
AAGAACTTAATTCAAAAATTTTACCGAGAGGAGTTAAGATTCATCCTGTTCTTGATAGAACAGAACTTGTAAAGGCAACCATAAATACAGTATCACATACTCTCCTGGAAGGAATGGCATTAGTAATTATTGTTTTGATAATTTTCTTAAGAAGTTGGCGAGGTGCTTTGTTGGTGGCAATTACCATTCCGTTATCATTACTCATTGCTTTTATATTAATGAAACTTACTAATATTCCTGCCAACTTACTTTCCTTGGGAGCGATTGACTTCGGAATTATTGTTGACGGTTCTATTGTAATGCTAGAAACCATCCTAAAAAAACGAGAAGACAATCCTGAAGATGAATTTAAGGAGAATATCATTTCTAATCTAGCTGCAAAAGTAGCTAAACCCATTTTTTTCGCAACCATCATTATCATAACAGCTTACATTCCCTTGTTTGCATTTGAACGAGTAGAAAAGAAATTGTTTACACCAATGGCTTTTACTGTTGGGTATGCCTTGCTCGGAGCGTTGGCAGTTGCTTTATTGCTTATCCCCGGTTTAGCGTATGTAGTGTATCGCAAACCACAGAAAATATATCACAATAAATGGTTAGAGAAACTGACAAATGCCTACCATAACCAGATGCAAAAAATAATGAATACTCCTAAAAAAGTGTTCCTTCCCTTAGGAGTGATTTTAGCAATGGCAATAGTTCTCACTGTTGTTGTTGGGAAAGATTTTTTACCCCCGTTGGATGAAGGATCTATATGGTTGCAGGTGCAACTACCGCCTGGAATTTCGCTTGAAAAATCTAAAGAAATGAGCGATACACTTCGGGCAAGAACAATGAAGTATGCCGAAGTAACCTACGTGATGGTGCAAGCTGGTAGAAATGATGATGGCACAGATCCTTGGACACCATCACACTTTGAAGTATCAATAGGCTTAAAACCATATAAAGAATGGCCAAGTGGTAAAACCAAATACGACTTAATCGAAGAATTAGCAAAAGAATACGAAACCTTACCCGGCTTCACGGTTGGTTTTTCGCAACCCATGATTGATGGGGTAATGGACAAAATATCAGGAGCACACAGCGAACTGGTGGTAAAAGTGTATGGTGATGATTTTAAAGAAACACGAAGAATTGCAGAAGATGTAATGAAAACGTTAAAAACAGTACCCGGTGCGGTTGATTTAGCTATTGACCAAGAACCACCCTTGCCACAATTACAAATTCACGCAGACCGTGATAAAATTGCCCAATATGGGTTGAATGTTTCTGATGTTGCTGAACTTATTGAAGTAGCTATTGGGGGAAAAGCCATTTCACAAATTTTTATTGGTAATAAAGTGTATGACATCATTTGTCGCTACAATGAAGAAAGCCGAAACACGCCTGAAAAAATAGCCAATCTGATGCTTACATCGGGTACAGGTGCTAAAATTCCATTATCGCAGGTGGCTGACATAAAACTAAGCACTGGCGAAAGTACCATTACACGGGAAATGAACAAGCGACATCTCACCGTAAAATTGAACATCCGAAACCGGGATCTTAATTCATTGTTGAAGGAAGCACAAAACAGCATAGAAAAAAATGTAAAATACGACCACGAAAAATATCACATCAAATGGGGAGGACAGTTTGAAAATCAAGAACGTGCTTACGCTCGTTTGGCAGTGATAGTTCCTTTGGCTTTGGCTATTATGTTCCTTTTACTTTATGCTGCTTTTGGTACTTTTCGTCAAGCTGGTTTATTGATGAGTATTGTCCCCTTGGCATTATTTGGAGGTATGCTGGCATTGAATGTACGGGGAATGTCCCTGAACGTTTCTTCTGCCGTAGGTTTCATTGCTTTGTTTGGCGTGGCAATTCAAAATGGCGTGATTATGATTTCTTACATTAATAATTTGAGGAAAGAAGGAAAGGAATTGTTACAAGCCGTACTTATCGGGGTAAAGCACCGTTTTCGTCCGGTGTTAATGACTGCCACTGTAGCTGTGTTGGGCTTATTACCGGCATCACTAGCAACAGGTATCGGTAGTGATGTACAACGACCTTTAGCAACGGTGATTGTGTATGGCTTGTTGTTTTCAACGGTTATCACCCTGTATGCCCTTCCGGCTTTGTATTATATGTTGGAGAAAAAATGGGGAATGGATGAAATTTCGGATTAGGGATTTTCGATTTCGGATTTTTTTAATCTCTCCATCAAACACTGAATTGGTTTAATAATAAATGAATAGGAAAAACATGAAACAGAATATCTGGATGATTTTTTTGTGCTGTGTAACCCAATTAGGCTTCACACAAAATCAATCCGCATTCCCTAATCCGCATTCCGCAATCATTGACACTTCCTTCAAAAAACAAACCATCTCTTACACAGATTTTATTAGATTGGTAGGTAAAAATAATCTTGGCTATGCAGCAGAAAAATTTAACCTGAATATTGCGGAAGCTAAAATTTTAACAGCGAGTATTTTTCCAGACCCCGAGTTAGGTTTTGGGTGGTTTGATAACGGACAACAAAGAATGAATATGGGTTATGGCTTTAGTTCAGAATTGTCGTGGACTATAGAGCTTGGTGGTAAACGTAAGGCAAGGGTCGAATTAGCTAAGAGCGAAAATGAGCTGACTAAATATCTCTTACAGGATTATTATAGAAACCTGCGAGCAGACGCAACCATATTTTATTTAGCAGCTATGAAAAACAAATTGTTGTTAGATGTTCAACTCAGTTCCTACCAATTAATGAACCAGTTGGCAAAATCGGATAGTATACGCTTTAAACTGGGTGCCATCACTCAATTGGATGCCCGACAAAGCAAGTTAGAAGCAGCCAAGATGCTTAATGATGTGTATCAGGCAGAAGCCGAATGGAAAGCTGCATTGGTAAATCTAAGCATGTTGCTTGGGCTTAAACAAACAGATACTTTGTTTATTGCCAATGGCGATTTCAACCTTTTTGATAGAAGTTTTAATTTGCAAGAACTTATTATTGCAGCACAAAATAATCGTGCAGATTTATTGGCAGCAATGCAAAACAAAAATGTTTCGCAGAACTTATTGAAATTGGCACAAGCCAATCGTGTGATTGATATAGGATTAAATACAGGGATAGTATACGCTTCTTATGTGAGAAATGTAATAGCTCCGACTCCTGCATTTACTAGTGTGAGTGCAGGTATTACTATTCCACTAAAATTTTCCAACAACCGTCCGGGTGAATTAAAAGCTGCGTATTATGCCAATCAACAGGCAGAATTGCAATACAGACAAATTGAACTCCAAATCCAAACAGAAATTGCACAAGCGTATTTTAATTATTTAGCACTAAAAAAGCAAGTACAGCAATTTAACAATGGTATGCTTGCCGAGGCAAAAGCAGTATTGGACGGGAAAATTTACAGTTATCAAAGAGGAGAAACATCACTTTTGGAAGTATTAAATGCCCAACGAACCTACAATGAAGTTCAACAATCTTTTTATCAGACCCTTTACAATTATGCTGTTGCCTTGGTTGAATTAGAAAGAGCAGCAGGTATTTGGGACATAACCTTTTAATCAATAGTAAAATGAAAAAGATAATTTACATAATAATTGCGGCTTTCTTTTGTAATGTTGCATTAGCTCAAGATCAATCAAAAAAAGAAATTGACACTACAGAAGCCTATAGCAACAAACTATTCAAAAGTGGTAATGTAACTTTTGGTTTAAAAGCAGGCTACACCCACAGCAATTTGTACGGAAACGAAATTGACTATATTTTTGCCGATAGCAAAACCACAGCTTTACCTTCTTTTCATGCAGGCATAGTGGTCAATTCACAAATTGGAGAATATTTTTGGCTAAAACACGAATTGTTACTCAACCAAAGAGGAGCAGGTGTTAGTCTTAATGACAGCATAAATGGCAACTATACTTCCACACTAAAAATGTTGTATTTGGATTTATACCCAATTAGTCCAACATTTCATTACAAAGGTTTTCAGATTTATGCAGGTCCATATGTAAGTGCATTAACTCACGCTTCCATTCAGAGAAAGGATGAAAATGGTAAACTGTTTAATGACAAATCAATTTTTGGCGATGCAGGAAACAGCGAAAAAGATGGCGAAAACAAGTACTTACAAAAGTTTGACTTTGGCTTAAATACAGGAATTGAATACCAATTCCCTTTTGGTTTGTTGATTGGCATTAAATACAATCACGGATTTACGGATATATTTCAATATGCGAATAGTTACACAAACGGAGATACTAAAGTTGATAACATAAAAATATACAATAAGGCTTTGATGGTTTCATTAGGTTACAGTTTTGTGAAAAATAAAAAGATAAGATAATGCCAACACACAGGGGCAGGCACATCCCACAAACTGCTCTTAGCCGACACGCTTACCAAAGTTTGCGGGAAGAGCTTGCCCCTTTTCCTCCCTGATAAAAACTTCAATTTTTATCTTCCTTCCCTTCTAAAATTTTTAAAACAGCCAACACACAGCCGACACATAAAGACCCAAACACAATTCTGACATTGACAGCGAAACCCTTTACAGACCTGACTTACAAGACACGGACGACAGAACGCCAGCTGGTAACAGCGGTTTAGCAAAAGTGGCGGTGCAGTGCTTCGTAAGACAATTATTCGTATAATTGAGGTGTGGTTCTTCGTATGAAGTTTTGTGGTAAAATCGCCACCTTCGGCAAGCCGCAAACCGTTGTGCGTTATCTTAAAAGACGAACCTAAAATGGCAAATGAAATTAAAATAGAAACCTTGCACTTGTTTTCCGTTTTAGACAGAAAACTGATAGAACTTTTAAAATCTCTAACAGCAGAAGAATGGGATAGCCAAACGGTTGCTAAACTTTGGAGGGTAAAAGACGTGGCTTCTCATTTACTTGACGGAAATTTAAGAGGATTATCTACGTCAAGAGATAGTTATTTTGGAGAAAAACCTGAAAATATACAATCTTATCAAGACCTTGTTGGTTTTCTAAATCAATTAAATATGCCTTGGACAAGTGCCACCAAAAGACTTAGCCCACAGGTAATTATCAAACTCTTAGAAATTACAGGACAAGAATATACCGAACATTTAAAAACACTTAATCCGTTTGAAAATGCTATTTTTTCAGTGGCTTGGGCAGGACAAGAAACTTCGCCTAATTGGTTTCACATAGCGAGAGAATACACTGAAAAATTTTTACATCAACAACAAATTAGGGACGCAGTTGGCAGGCAAGGAATTATGACAAAGGAGTTTTTTTACCCATTTGTAGATACATTTATGTTTGCTTTACCTCACACATTTAGAGATATTTCAGCAGAAAACGGAACAATAGTTTCTATTGAGGTAAGTACAGAACTTGGCGGAATTTGGAGTATTGTAAAAACAGAGAAGGGTTGGGATTTAGAAAAAAGTAAAAACCTTTATCCTACTTCTAAGATAGTCATTGACCCTGAAACGGTTTGGAAATTATTTTCAAAAAGTTGGAAACCCGAACAAGTTATAGACAAGGTTAAAATAATGGGAAACATTGACTTGGCAAAAAAAGCCCTAAGCATAGTTGCGGTAATGGCGTAACAAAAAAGACAAACTACCAATGATAAACAAAGATAGACGACATACCGAGTTTTTCATTCTTTTGACACTTTTGATTGTAACGAGAGTGGCGGACGGTATTTTGACCTATAAAATAACCCCCGACCTTTCCAGAGAACTTAATCCTTTGGTTTCTATCTTTGGCTTTGGCTGGGCAGGATTGATACTAGTGGCTCTTGCAATTATTATCCCAACCGTAATTCTCTAATACTACAACATTTATAAACCATTTGACAATTTCCCTGACAAGAGGGCTTCCTATTTAGAATTTAAGAAATTTTACTTCAATACCGCAAACCCTACACTAAAATCATCATCAGGCAAAATTATTATTCATACATTGGGTTATATTGTGCCAAGAGTGTTTATACTATGGGGAATATGGGTAATCATTCACAATTATTTAGTAATGACTGACGAACCTACTTATAAATACCTAAGAATAGAATATAAAATTTGGATTATCGGCTATTTATTACCGGGTATATTAGGCGTGTTGCTTTCCAATCCATTTCTAAAACGAGAATACAGAAGATACTTGAATGCGAAAAGATAAAATTATAAAACGACTTGAGTGGTATTACCCAACCGAACTTTTTAACGCTTGGTTATTCACAGGCATAACGCTTTTTGTAATCTATACTTATAAATTTGCAGATGCTTTCTTTTTAGTTTATGGCTTGATAATAATGACATTTATTTTGTTTCAAGGACAGCATTATTGGAAATTAAAATTATTCCGACTTACAAACAAAAAATTTGATGAAGTCAAAAATCTCAAACTATTCAGAAGAGCAAAACAAATTAATGTGGTGTTAATAGCAATAATTCCTTTTGTATTCGGCTTGCAATGGCTTATGACCAACAAACCCATTATAGAAAATAACTTATTTTTATGGCGAATTTTAGCAAATGTAATTGGAGTTCTTGAACATATAAACTACTATCACAAACAGCTAATGGTTGATAATTTATCAGATGTAAAATATTTATTGCGCAACAAAAAATTGAAAGTAGCAAGCCTAAAAAAAGACCTTGATGAAGGCAAAATTTAAAAACACCAGCAGCCAACACGGGTTTTGCGTCATGCGGGGTGACGTGCAAACTTGAAACTTTATGCTTCTATTCAAGCGCAGTCCTTCGATTGAACTTTTGTGCTCCGAAATCCGACACTACGCCAAACCGCGGAACGTTAGCGGCAAGCATATATAAAACATATAAAAAAGACAAATGAATAATTAAAAAGGATAACAATGAAAACAGAAGATTTTAAATTTTTGGTTGAACAAGCTATTAAAGCGCCATCAGGACATAATACACAACCCTGGAAATTTGAAAATACAGATGATGGAATAATTATCCATCCTGATTTTTCAAGAGCTTTACCTGTGGTTGACAGAGACAATCATGCTTTATACATTAGTTTGGGGTGCGCTATTGAAAATATCATTATTGCCGCTTCGGTAAAAGGACTTGAATGCACAATTCATTATCCTAAGGACGCAAAAGGATACATTAAGATTATAATTAATGATACCAATTCCTCAAATATCACAAAAGACCCATTATTCGATTACATTGACTCAAGACAAGTGAACAGAAGAAAATATTCCGAAAAAATAGTTTCAAACGAAGATTTGCAAAACCTTAATTCATCATTCAAATTCCAAGGAATTTCTCTTCTCCTTTTAAATGGCAAAGCATCATTTAAAAATGTAGTACCATTAATTATAGAAGGTAACAATCTTCAATTTGGCAACAAGCAATTTGTAAACGAGCTTACAAACTGGTTTCGCTATTCAAAAAGTGAAGCAGAAAAGACTAAGGATGGTTTATGGACGTCAACTATGGGTCTGCCTAATATGGGTAAACTCATTGGCAATATGGTGATGAAAAATTTTGTTACAGCTAAAAGTGAAGCAGAACGAATACAAAATATTTTAGAGCATACACAAGGGCTTGCCATATTCATTAGCGATAAAGATGATGTGGCTTTATGGATAAATTTAGGGCGTGCTTTTCAGCGTTTTGGATTAACTGCAACAAAACTGGGAATAAGTCATGCCCATCTTAATATGCCTTGCGAAGAAGTTACAGTAAGGCAAAAACTTACTAAAGCTTTAGGTGTTGAAGCCAGCCACCCTTTACTTTTAATCAGATATGGTTATTCCGATAAAAAGATGCCTTATTCTTACAGAAGAAATTTTGAAGATGTCGTACTTAACAAATAATAAATAATCTTATGAAATACGTTTTTATAATTATCATTTTTATACACGGACTAATTCACCTGCTTGGGTTTTTAAAAGGCTTTGGTTTTAAGGAAGTGAAAGAATTAACTCTGCCTATATCAAAACCAATGGGAATTGTTTGGTTGTCAACAACAATACTTTTTTTGGCTTATGGTATTTCTTTCATAATGAATTCAAAATATTCATGGTTACTTGGGTTCTTAGCTGTGGTAATTTCCCAAATTCTTATCATCCTATTTTGGAAAGATGCGAAATTTGGTACGATTCCCAATATTATTGTATTAATTGTATCAGTCATTTCATTTGGTTATTACAATTTTCAACGATTTGTTCAGCAAGAGACAATTCACTTATTAAGCCAGAATAAAACATTTGAAAAAAGAATTATCACTGAAAAAGATATTCAGCATCTGCCACTGCCTGTCAAGAAATGGCTAAATCATTCCGGCGTAATTGGAAAACCCTATATTAATTTAGGCAGAGTTTTACAAAAGGCTGAAATGAAAATGAAACCCGAACAGGAAAACTGGATGAATGCCACAGCTATACAATATACCACTGTTGACATTCCAGCATTTATTTGGACTGTAGATGTGAAAATGAACAGCTTTTTTAAATTTCAAGGAAGAGATAAATTTGAAAACGGCAAGGGAAAAATGCTAATTAAAATTCACTCACTAATAAACGTAGTAAATGAAACAGGAGAAAAATTGGATGAAGGATCTATACAAAGGTATTTAGGAGAAATGGTATGGTTTCCATCACTGGCATTAAGTCCCTACATCAGTTGGGAGCCAATAGACAGCTTAACAGCAAAAGCAAAAATGTTCTATAAAGGGACTTCAGGTAGTGGAACATTTTATTTTAACTCGGAAGGAGATTTTATCAAGTTTTCTGCAATGCGTTATATGGGCAATGACCCTGATGCTAAAAGGCGCGAATGGGTTTTACTTGTTGACGAACATAAATCTTTTGAAGGCATAAAAGTTCCATCTAAAATGACTGCGACTTGGAAGCTTGATAGTAAAGATTGGACATGGATAAAATTGGAAATAACAGACATTGAATATAATGAAAATGCCAGCCGCTAACAGCGGCTATACGCCATTAAAACGGCGCATAGCCGCGGAACGTTGCAGGCAAGCATAAACAACAGACATGTAACAAGAAACCTAAACAGGGAAAATGAAAATTGACATAACATTTAACGTTTATACAGACGCAAATGGTGGTGACCCGGACAGAACAAGTCCGACACTTCGCTCTTATCATAAAATATTATGGAGTAAAAAATTGCCAAACGGTGAATTCTTTGAACTAACAGACAAAAAAGCTGGAGTTTATTTATATCATAAATCAGGACTTGGAGAATATTTTTTAGGAAGTGATGCAATTACGCATTCATACAGAAATCACAAACGCAAAACTTGGCTAACAGAACAAATCAAAGATGAAGTTCAAGAACTTTTTGACACAGGTTCGACAATTGGAGCGTACACAATTTTTCCAAACAATCGAATTAACAAACAATATACAATAAATCAAGCTCGTGGGGTAAATAGTTTAATTGACGATAGGTTCGACTTGACTTTGGAATGTATCAGACTTTTTTATGAAGGACAACAAAGCCCGCTTTACGACACATTTAAGCGTTACAAAAACTTCTTTGACTTGTTTGATAACTTCAAAGGTTACGTTGACTTTTTCTTACTTAACGACCTTGTTGACGAGAACGAGAATATTAAGTTTTACTTACCGTTTGACAATTTTAAAACAAGACCAACATTTGCGGACATTGAAGAATATTTGACTTACAAAAAAGGAGTAATGGACTTCATAAAAGCACGTAACAAACGCATTGACAATTATGCAAACAAACAGACGATAGAACAGAATGCCAGCCACTAACACACGTTTTGCGTCAGGCGGGGTGACGTGCAAACTTGGAGCTTTGTGCTTCTGTTCAAGTTCAGTATAGGTTGATAGTTAAATGCTCCGAAATGCACGTCAGCTTTTAGCCTCAGTCTTCATCTTCAATTTCCCTTTAGAGTGATAAAAATATGAGTTATAGAAGTACAGCATCATTTGGAAAACGGTAAGAATACTGGTCGTAGCTGAATTACTTAAACGCGGCTTAGATGTTTATATGACTTTAGTTGATGACCAAGGTATTGATTGTATAATTCGGTTGGACAAAAGAGATATTTGGATGTTCAGATTAAAGCCCGTTCTAAAGATGCTAAGGAATGGAACTTCTTTGCTGCAATGACTGTTGAACCGAGAGATAATTTTTACTTTTCTTCTATACCGAAAAGAATAACAATTTTTGGGTTATTCCATCAGAAGACATTGTAAAACTCGGTATTAGGAAAAAATCTGGTAAGAATATTTGTAAAATTTCGCTAAGTTTACCCAAGACTGAAACTGGTAATAAAGAGCAGAAGTTCAAAAAGTATATGAATGAAAACGGTTTTAATTTACTGTAACAATATAGATTAACAGCTGATAACAACGGATAAAAGCCTACTTTTTTACTCACCTTCGCCCAAATTGTCTTTGGCAATTTCTTCTTCCGCAGACTGTTATGTTCATAATAGAAAAATTAATAAAGGTATGAGATTAAAATTCTGAAGCACTTTTTAGAATATTCAATTTGTATATCCATAGAAATTTTTAAGAATTTTAAAACACATGACAATGTCGTTTTCAGAGAAAAAAGAGAATAACAAAAGTAGATTTTTATTTATTGAAGGTAAAATAAAAAATAAATTAGTTTTAATTGAACATAGAGTGGGGTAAGAAAGGCGAAGATAGTAAAGGTATTGAAGATATTGGGTGGATATAAAGCAAGAATTGGTCAAAAAAAGTAAAAAAAATAAAAAAAGTGAAAAAAGTATTTGGAATTTAGTGGAAAGGTGATTAATTTTGTATCCCTTGCTTACGTCAAGGGAAAGAAGAAAGAGTTCTTTGAAAACAGGAAGCACAGAAAGCAGCAGTAAGTTTCGATCGAGGATTGTACTCTTCGTAAGATATGAGAAAAGAATACACAATGGAGAGTTTGATCCTGGCTCAGGACGAACGCTGGCGGCGTGCCTAACACATGCAAGTCAAGGGCTACTTTCGGGTAGCACTGGCGCACGGGTGAGTAACGCGTAGGTATCTGCCCCTATCTCTGGCATAACATCGAGAAATCGGTGCTAATATCAGATGAGGCCTGAGAGGGTCAAAGGTCGCGAGACTGGATAGGGATGAGCCTGCGTCCGATTAGCTAGTTGGTGAGGTAAAGGCTCACCAAGGCGACGATCGGTAGCTGGTCTGAGAGGATGGTCAGCCACACTGGAACTGAGACACGGTCCAGACTCCTACGGGAGGCAGCAGTGAGGAATATTGCGCAATGGGCGAAAGCCTGACGCAGCGACGCCGCGTGCGGGAAGAAGGAGCTTTGCTCTGTAAACCGCTGTCGGACGGGAAGAAAGAGTTCCTACGGGGGCTTGGGACAGTACCGTCAGAGGAAGCACCGGCTAACTACGTGCCAGCAGCCGCGGTAATACGTAGGGTGCGAGCGTTGTCCGGAATTACTGGGTGTAAAGGGTGCGTAGGCGGGCGAGTGCGTCGGAGGTTAAAGGCAACGGCTTAACCGTTGAAATGCCTTCGAAACGGCTTGTCTTGAATGTGGGAGAGGATGATGGAATTCCTGGTGTAGCGGTGAAATGCGTAGATATCAGGAGGAACACCGGTGGCGAAGGCGGTCATCTGGCCCACTATTGACGCTGAGGCACGAAAGCGTGGGGATCAAACAGGATTAGATACCCTGGTAGTCCACGCCCTAAACGATGTATGCTTGGTGTTGGTGCCGCAAGGCATCAGTGCCGGAGGAAACCCGTTAAGCATACCACCTGGGGAGTACGATCGCAAGGTTGAAACTCAAAGGAATTGACGGGGGCCCGCACAAGCGGTGGATCATGTGGTTTAATTCGATGCAACGCGAAGAACCTTACCCGGGCTTGAAGAGTAGCGGAATGACGGTGAAAGCCGTCAGCCTTTCGGGGCCGCTATAGAGGTGCTGCATGGCTGTCGTCAGCTCGTGCCGTGAGGTGTTGGGTTAAGTCCCGCAACGAGCGCAACCCCTATCCTTAGTTGCCAACGGGTAAAGCCGGGCACTCTAAGGAGACTGCCCACGCAAGTGGAGAGGAAGGTGGGGATGACGTCAAGTCATCATGGCCCTTATGTCCGGGGCTACACACGTGATACAATGGTCGGTACAGAGGGCGAAACCGCGAGGTGGAGGGAATCCCTAAAGCCGGCCTCAGTTCGGATTGCAGTCTGCAACTCGACTGCATGAAGCTGGAATCGCTAGTAATCGCAGATCAGCATGCTGCGGTGAATACGTTCCCGGGCCTTGTACACACCGCCCGTCAAGCCATGGAAGCTGGGGGCGCCCGAAGCCGCAAGAAATTGCGTCGAAGGCGAACTTAGTGACTGGGGCTAAGTCGTAACAAGGTAGCCGTACCGGAAGGTGCGGCTGGATCACCTCCTTTAAGGAGAAAAAGAGCTTACTGTTGTTTGAGTGCTTTCTGCTTGCGAAGAGCAAGAAACTGGGGGCCTGTAGCTCAGCTGGTTAGAGCGCACGCCTGATAAGCGTGAGGTCAGTTGTTCAAGTCAACTCAGGCCCACGTTGAGTAACAGACGAGGGCCTTTAGCTCAACTGGGAGAGCGCCGCCCTTGCAAGGCGGAGGTTACCGGTTCGACCCCGGTAAGGTCCACAGTGAAAAGTTCTATGAAAACGAGGATGATACTATAGGGAGCTATAGTATAAGAGGAGAGAAGCGCAACGAGGCAAAGCGTGAGTGTGAGTATAACAACACAAGAGGCGGTAAGATAATAAGGGCATACGGTGGATGCCTTGGCACCGAGAGGCGAAGAAGGACGCGGCAACCGGCGAAACGCTACGGGGAGCAGGAAGCATGCAATGATCCGTAGGTGTCCGAATGGGGGAACCCGGCGGGGGTAATGCCCCGTCATCCCGCAAGGGAGGCGAACCCGGGGAATTGAAACATCTCAGTACCCGGAGGAAAAGAAAACGAAAGTGATTCCCTGAGTAGCGGCGAGCGAAACGGGAGAAGCCCAAACCAAGCTGCAAGCAGCTTGGGGTAGTAGGACCTCGAAACGATTACCCGTAGGTATAGCAGAACTGTCTGGGAAGGCAGGCCAAAGAAGGTGAAAGCCCTGTAAGCGAAATACCGAAAGGGATCAGAGGAATCCTGAGTACCACGGAACAAGAGGAATTCTGTGGGAAACAGCCCGGACCACCGGGTAAGGCTAAATACTCCTCGGTGACCGATAGTGAACCAGTACCGTGAGGGAAAGGTGAAAAGAACCCTTCAGAAGGGAGTGAAATAGAACCTGAAACCGTGTGCCTACAAACGGTGGGAGCAAGTCGTCGCAAGACGATGAGTGACCGCGTGCCTTTTGCTTAATGAACCAACGAGTTGCACGTTACGTGCGAGGCTAAGTGTCGAAGAAGACACGGAGCCGTAGCGAAAGCGAGTCTGAATAGGGCGAACAAGTACGTAGCGGCAGACGCGAAACCGTGTGATCTATTCATGGCCAGGATGAAGCGTGGGTAACACCACGTGGAGGTCCGAACCGGTGTGGGTTGAAAACCGCTCGGATGAGCTGTGAATAGGGGTGAAAGGCCAATCAAACTCGGTTATAGCTCGTACTCCCCGAAATGTATTTAGGTACAGCCTTGCGTGAAGTGTCCAGGAGGTAGGGCTCTGATAGGGCTAGGGCCATAACCATGGTACCGACCCCTGATAAACTACAAATGCTTGAGACACGCTGCGCAGGAGTGAGGCAGTGGGGGATAAGCTTCATTGCCGAGAGGGGAACAACCCAGACTAACGACTAAGGTCCCCAAGTAAATGCTAATAGATAAAGGATGTTCAGTTGCATAGACAGCCAGGATGTTGGCTTAGAAGCAGCCATTCATTTAAAGAGTGCGTAATAGCTCACTGGTCGAGCGACTGAGCGCCGACAATAAACGGGACTAAGCATTTCACCGAAGTCATAGGATACGAAAGTATCGGTAGGGGAGCATTCTGTAAGGCGATGAAGGTGCACCGTGAGGTGTGCTGGAGCATACAGAAGAGCAAATGTTGGTATAAGTAACGATAACGGAAGTGAGAATCTTCCGCGCCGAAAGTCTAAGGTTTCCTTGAGCTCTGTTCGTCAACTCAGGGTTAGTCGGCCCCTAAGGCGAGACCGAAAGGTGTAGTCGATGGGAATCAGGCAAATAAAATATTCCTGAACCACCGAAAACTTTAAACACAGGGACGCAGGAGCATAGGTTATAGATGTTAATGGCTATCATCTATAACTGAAGCACACTGCCGAGAAAAGCTGTGTGAATAGTTTAGGTGACCGTACCGGAAACCGACACAGGTAGACGGGTTGAATATACTCAGGCGCGCGAGTGAGTCGCTGTTAAGGAACTCGGCAAATTGACCCCGTAACTTCGGGAGAAGGGGTGCCACGGAGACGTGGCCGCAGAGAAATGGCCCAGGCGACTGTTTAACAAAAACACATCTCTCTGCTAACTCGTCAAGAGGAAGTATAGGGAGTGACACCTGCCCGGTGCTGGAAGGTTAAAGGGAGGGGTCAGCCGCAAGGCGAAGCTCCGAACTGAAGCCCCAGTAAACGGCGGCCGTAACTATAACGGTCCTAAGGTAGCGAAATTCCTTGTCGGGTAAGTTCCGACCTGCACGAATGGTGTAACGATCTGGGCACTGTCTCAACAGCGAGCTCGGTGAACTTGTGGTACCGGTGAAGACGCCGGTTACCCGCACTGGGACGGAAAGACCCCATGCACCTTTACTACAGCTTACTATTGGGTCTGATTGCATCATGCGTAGGATAGGTGGGAGACTATGAAACGGAGCTTGCGGGCTTCGTGGAGTCAACGGTGAAATACCACCCTTGATGTAGTTGGATTCTAACCTGGCGGAGTGGATCCGCAGGGACAGTGGTAGGTGGGTAGTTTGACTGGGGCGGTCGCCTCCCAAAAAGTAACGGAGGCTTACAAAGGTCACCTCAGCACGGTCGGTAATCGTGCGAAGAGTGCAAAGGCATAAGGTGGCTTTACTGTGAGACCGACAGGTCGAGCAGTTGCGAAAGCAGGTCTTAGTGATCCGGCGGTTCTGTGTGGAAGGGCCGTCGCTCAAAGGATAAAAGGTACGCTGGGGATAACAGGCTGATCTTGCCCAAGAGTTCACATCGACGGCAAGGTTTGGCACCTCGATGTCGGCTCATCGCATCCTGGGGCTGGAGAAGGTCCCAAGGGTTTGGCTGTTCGCCAATTAAAGCGGTACGTGAGCTGGGTTCAGAACGTCGTGAGACAGTTCGGTCCCTATCCAGTGTGGGCGCAAGATACTTGAGGGGACCCGCTCTTAGTACGAGAGGACCGGAGCGCTCGGACCGACGGTGTATCTGTTGTCGTGCCAACGGCATAGCAGAGTAGCCATGTCCGAAAAGGATAAGTGCTGAAAGCATCTCAAGCACGAAACCTACCCCAAGATTAGGTATCTCTTAAGGACCCAGATAGACGATCTGGTCGATAGGCTTCAGGTGCAAGCGCAGTAATGCGTTCAGCCAAGAAGTACTAATAGTCCGTCGGCTTACCTGCCCTTGTGTTGTTATACACACACCCACTCCTCTTCACTCTCTCCTCTTACACAATAGCTCCTTTCGCTTGGTGACCATAGCCCAGGGGAAACACCTCTTCCCATCCCGAACAGAGTAGTTAAGCCCTGTGGCGCCAATGATACTGCTACGGCGGGAAAGTAGGTCGTCGCCAAGCCCCTCTTATCTAATGGCTGCACATCATTATGGGCAGCCTTTTT
>Ga0308407_1001115_pt1 | contig 15687 bp, 10 predicted proteins | sample HotsprSampleMSe2_FD_203476 | JGI IMG/M metagenome (GOLD analysis project Ga0308407, IMG submission 203476) | Hot spring phototrophic mat microbial communities from Mushroom Spring, Yellowstone National Park, Wyoming, United States - 20060911_MSe2 ...
GGGTCATCTTTCTTCTTACAAGCTCCCAGCACCAAGATGGCTGCCAGAAAAAGTCCGAAAATTTTGTGTAATGATTTCATAAAAATTGATGGTTTTTAGAGTTAAACATTTAGATTAAAAATTATAGTTGAGTTGCACGATAAAGTTACGCCCCAAATCATTAACATAATACCGCCAACGATTGAGGTAATCTCTGTAAATGGTGTTCAAAATATTTTCAGCTTTCACAGAAAATCTAAATTTTTGATAATCAAACTCTATACCAGCTCCAAGCAAAAAATAGCCCGCAGGTGCTTGCATAAAATCAAAATTACCTTCGCTAAGAATTTGCTCTTTCTCTTCGGCACTAATGCCCTCAAAAACTTCAGGATTTACTACACGCGGAGCGTTGTGTTGGCGGGCGACATTCAAAAGGCTGATGTAAGTTTCTATATTTTTTAAGCCTTTCCATTCTTTTTGCAGAAAAGCCAATTTATTTTCAATGCGTAAAGGTGGCATATTGATAAGCGGACCGCCATCTCTTGCCAAATCGGCTTTCAGATATGCCCATTTACTTTCCCAGTAGAATTTACCTATCCGATAACGGCTCATCAAATCTACACCACGCATCAGTACGGCATCTTGACGATAATTGAAAACAGGGAAAGTACCACGTATAGTCAGGCGAATATCGGTGGGCGTAAGGTAAATAAAATCATCAATAAAACTATAATACGGACTTACGTCTAATTCCCAATTTTTATTTTTGTAAATGACATTAGCTATCCATTTGTAGGCTTTTTCTATCTCAAAATTTTTGTTAGGATTGATAAAGCCATTTTCAAACAGCAAACCTTCTTGCAAATTGCCTATACCCAAATGCAAACCCTGACTGAACAACTCTGCCGTATGAGGTGGGCGAAAAGTTGCTCCGATGTTGGTTTTAAAAGTAAAGTTTTCTTTGCCATAATAGCTGTATCCCAACGTAGCCGTAGCAAAGTGAAAATTGTATTCAGGCTTGATATACTCTCGGTTTTGGATAAAAGTGCGTACTTGCGTATAGCGGAAATCATAACGTAGCCCCCACTCTATTTCGTAATTTTTCTTGATGAGTTTTTCTATCCAAAACACTCCTTGTGTGAAATTCGTAAAATCGGGAAGCAGTGGAATGATGCCTGTTTCGGGAACGTTGTAGTTGGTCTGAAACAGCGTATTTAATCCGAGGCTACCTCTGAAATCTCGCCAAGCGTGATGCTCTAAAACTGCATCAAAGGTGTGGCTTTGAAGCAATAGCGAAAGAGCAGGCATTGTAGAGCGTCCGCCCCGCCTGATGTCATATTCTTTACGTATGTTGTGCTGATACGCATATTGCAATTCTAACTTGCCCAAGTGGCTCAAATCAAATTCAGTTTCTAATTTGGCTAAATAATGAACGATATTTTGCCTCGGATTATTGATTTGGTAAGTAAAAGGCTGAACGTACCAAGGTTGTGGTCTTTGTATAGAAATTGCCAAATCGTTGATATTGCCTGTATGTGAGGCTCTCAGAATACCTATATCCGAAGCAAAACGGCTTAAAGTAGCCTTTGCCTGAAATTTTTCGGTAGTGTATGCCAAAGCACCTGCAAAATTGAGTTCTCGGATACCTGTATTAGAAAGCACATACGTAGGCGATTGGAAGTCGCCACCTCTTTTGGCAGAACTTTGCAAACGCCAAGCCCAATGCTTGCCGAAGGCTTTTTCGGTGAGTAGGGCTACATTTCCCATTCGGCTGTTGCTATGGCTTATCAAGTAGGCTTTGCCTGTTATGTTGTGGCTGGTAGGCATCGGTCTCGGATTGAGCAAAACTACTCCTGCTACGGCATCGGAGCCGTAACGCACACCTGCGGCACCTTTCAAGATACTTACTTTTTCTACCGAAAAAGCATCTATTTCGGGAGCGTGGTCTTCGCCCCATTGTTGCCCTTCTTGTCTTACGCCATTATTGAGTAGAAGCACTCTTTGGCTATGCAAGCCGTGTATCATTGGTTTGCTAATGCCTGCCCCTGTGTTGAGTGTCTGCACGCCTGCGATGCTTTTAAGCATTTCGCCCAAAGGTTTTCCACGCAGATTGTCCCATTCTTTTTCTGTAATTTTTTGCTCTACTTGCGTACTGATAGCCGCCTCACGGCTTGCCTCAATGCTGATAGCTTCTAAAATTTCCGTATTTTTTTCAAGAAAAATATCTTTATGGAAATGCAACCTTTTCTTGTTGATACTCACTTTTAAGCGAATGGTATCGTAACCATCTGCAAAAATTTCTAAACGATAGTTTCCTTCGCAAATATTCTGAAACAAAAATTCTCCCTGCTTGTCTGTTTGGATAACTTTGTTTTGTTGTACAAGTAAAACATTTACACTGCTAAGCGAAACTTTTGAGCTTTTCTCGTAAATATGCCCGTGAATGCTACCAACACACTGCCCCCAAACATCAAGCAAACATAGTACAAACAACGAAAATAGTAATAGTCTTGGCATATAGCGTATAATGCAATAAGGTTGCAAATATAGTTTAAATGCAATAAGGTTGCAAGTTTTTTCTTGATTTTTATTGTAACTTGTGCTGGTAAAGGAAACTTATACTCAATCAAAAGTGGTTTTGAAGAGAATTTCAAGTTTATGACCTTAAAAAGTCCCTTTCTCCTTTGGAGAACTAAAAGTCGGCGAAGCCAAAGGGATTTAGGGATTGAGGTTTAGAAAAACTAATTTATTTTGAGTATAAACTCATTGAGGTTAAACCTTATTTTCCTTGGGAGCATTAGACCGAAAAACTCCACCCCAAAAGTGGAGTTTTTTTGTATTTTCTAAGTGTCCCGCCACAAATAATCAAATACTTTCTATACAAAAAATTGCCTTTTCTATACAGGTTTTGTTCTGATATTTTTTGCTGTATTGAATAAAAAGCACTACCTTAGTGTTCGTTTTCATCAAAAAATTGTTTGTCTTGCTTACACCAAACGCTACAATATTTTCCATTGTTGAGCAAAGCTATACCAACGCTTATACATTGCATAGCGTAGGGATAGATTTTTTTGCAGTAGAAGAAAAATCTTTGGCACAGGTCTGTCAAGAGCGAAACTTAGAACAATCGTATGTGTTGCATTTGCTCAAAGAAACAAAAGAAACGCCTTTCCCCGAGGTTCGCAAACTCAAAAAAGCCTCTCTTGAAGCTATTTTGAGCTATCTGAAACATCAACATATCATTTTTTTGCAAAAGAAAATCCCTTTTGTAGCTTATCTAATTGAAAAATTGCCCAAAGAAAACGCCCCCAATAGCCAACTTATCACCGATTTGCAAATAATGTTTCCGCTTTTTGCCGAAGATTTTATTCATCATATCCACGAAGAAGAAGATACCTTTTTCTACTACATCACGGCACTGCTCAATAGTTCGCCCCAAAAACTCTACGAACTCCAACAAAAGTACTCTATACAATCTTTTGCCTTAGCTCACGATACCCACGACGACGAAATGCAAGGCATCAGACAACTTACCCAAAATTATCAGTTACCTTCCGAGGCTTCCTTGCATTTAAAAGTAGTATATTGGCACTTAGAAGAACTCGAAAAACACCTGCAAATGCACGCTTACATCGAAAACGAAATCTTATTTCCAAAAGCATTAGTCTTAGAAAACAAACTCAAAAACGAACTGCTCGAACAAAGCAAATGGAACTGAGAGTAGTACGAAGCAGTTAGTAAGTAGAGATGAATAAGGAGTTATTTTTGAAGTCGTTACAAAGATAAAAACTATGCAATATTGGCTATTGAAATCAGAACCATACAAATATAGCTGGGAAAACTTAGAACAAGACGGCAAAACCTTTTGGGACGGTGTGCGAAACTTTCAGGCTCGCAACAACCTCAAAGCTATGAAACAAGGCGACTATGCCCTGTTCTACCACAGCAACGAAGGTAAAGAAATCGTTGGTATTGCTAAAATTATCGGTGAAGCCTACCAAGACCCTACTACCGAAGATGCCAACTGGGTAGCTGTTGATGTTGCCCCCGTGAGCAAGCTCAAACAACCTGTAAGTTTAGAAACGATAAAATCGCACCCCGTGCTACAAAATATGGCTTTGGTGAAACAAAGCCGCCTCTCGGTTTGTCCTGTTACCAAACAAGAATTTGAAGTTATCTGCCAATTAGGCGGTGTAAATTTGCTATGAAAACCCTACAACATATATTGTTTGTTGCTGTGCTTTTGGTTTTTTCAGACAGAATTTTTGCCCAAAAAATTCTTGTTACAGGCAAATTAGCCGATGCCAAAACCCAAGAGCCACTTATAGGAGCTTCGGTGTATCTGCTTTCCGACAGAAAAATAGGTGCTGTTACTAATGCCGAAGGTAACTTTTCTTTAAGTTTTGAGTACCGAAAAGATACACTCGTCTTTGAATACATAGGTTACAAAATCAAAAAAATTGCCCTTACCAACCAAACCCGCCAAGTTTATAGCTTGCTTTTGGAAGAGGAAGCTACCGAAATTGAAGCCATCACAGTAACGCCCAGCGAGAACCCCGCCTACGCCATTATGCGTAAAGTTGTAAAAAATAAATCTAAAAACGACAAACGCAGTCTGCAAGCCTACGAATGTGATACCTACAACCGCATCGAAGGCTACGTAAAAGAAGGTGATAAAGGACTTAGTAACCTGCGTGTAGTGAAAGATATGGCAGAAGCCGCTAAAAAAATCCCCGCCCTACGCGATAGCAAAGGAAAAGCCCTTATCCCGATTCTGGTGAGTGAGAGTTTTTCAAGATTTTTCTATCTCGGCAAACCTGAAAAAGAACGCGAAGATGTAAAAACCACCAATCTGACGGGTTTGGGGCTGGAAAGTGCCGAAGGTTTTGGGCAAATCCTGACAGGAGGTAAGCTCAACGAATACAATTTCTACCGAAACCAAATGAATATTTTGGACAAATATTTCACCTCGCCCATTGCCGATGGCTGGCGATTGAAATACGACTACGACCTGCTTGACAGCGTTTTGGTAGATAACGATACTTGCTATTTGCTCAATATTGTGCCTCGCAACCGACAAGACCTCGTTTTTGAAGGTAAAATGTGGATTACCAAGCAAGATTATGCCCTCAAAAAAATTGATGTACAGATGACCAAAGAAGCAAATATCAATTTCGTGAAAGGTATTAAAATCAAACAAACGCTTTTTCGCAGTCCGCAGGGGGCTTGGCTTCCCGAAAAAACTGATTTTGAGGTAGAAATATCCGAATTCTCAGAAATTTTGCCCAATATCTACGTAAAAACTCACACCCAACACCAAAATTACCTTATCAATACTCCTAAAAACAAAGAGTTTTACAACGAATTGCCACCACCGCCTCAAAACGAAATCAAAGACCAAAGCTACTGGCAACCTTTTAGAGAAAAAGATAGCACTTTGGTAGGGCAAGTTGATGTGTATGCCGTTATCGATTCGCTCAAAACCATACCTTCGGTAAAACGCTACACAACGGCTCTTACGATACTCTCAACAGGCTACTACGAAATGAAAGGTATTGACTTAGGGCATTATGCTCGCTATTATGCTTGGAATGATGTAGAAGGGCATCGTTTAGGGTTCAGTATGCGAACTAACTACCTATTAAGCCGTAATTTTACGTTCAAAGGGCGAGTAGCCTACGGCACAAGAGATACAAAATTCAAATACGGGCTTGAAATAAATCAGGTTATTTCGCGGAAAAATTTTACACAAATAGGCTTACGTAGAAGTGAAGATATTGAGCCACTAATAATTATGAACCAAAGCGATAATTTGCCTGATATTTTCATTACCTCATCACGTTTTTTTCAACTTTCGGCTCGTAGTCCGTTTTTCAAGAAAGAAACCGCTTTATTTGTAGAAAGCCAATTTGCCCCCTCTTGGAAACAAAAAATCACACTCCAACAGCGTAGCCTACTGCCTGAATACGCTTTTGCTTACAAAACAGGCAACAGTGGCGATTTGGCAAGTAATATTCATACCAACGAGATTGTCCTGCAAACAACTTTCCGTAAAGGCGGAAATCGTGTAAGACTTTTAGATAACAGCGAAATCTATATCGGTGGTGGTACTACTCCCAAAATTACACTCACAAGCACTTTTGGCTTTCAGCAAATTGCAGGAAAAATCAATGAATATCAGCAATTTATCCTAGATGTAAGTAAGAAAAATGCTCGTATGGGTTCTTTGGGATATGCCAATTATTTTTTAAGTGCAGGCTATATCTTTGGAAAAGTGCCTTTTCCTTTGCTTCGGGTGCATTTGGGCAATAATACTCCATTTTTGGTAGAACGTGCTTTTAATCAAATGAATGGTTTTGAATTTGTAAGCGACCATTACGTTTCGGTAAATTACAGCCATTACTTAGAAGGATTTTTATTCAATCGTTTGCCTTTGTTCAAAAAAGCTAATAAATTTTTGGATTGGCGTTTGGTACTTACTTGCAATGCCGTGTGGGGAGGTATGCGACCTGAAAATCAAGCTATTATTGCCCAAATAGACCAAAATGGCAATCCTCTGCCTTTGGTGCAAAGTTTGAGTTTCGAGAAGCCTTATTTGGAAGTAGGTTACGGCATAGATAACATTTTGAAGTTTTTCCGAGTAGATTTTTTTCATCGCCTCACTTACCTTGACCGAAGCACTGCCAAACCTTTTGGTATTAAATTTTCGGCAGAAGTAAAATTGTGATTTACAAAATTTTGAATTCTATTCTGCGGTTGCGTTGTTTGTTTTCTTCCGAATCGTTGGGGGCAGCGGGTTGCGTATCTCCATAACCTTTGTAGGTAAGTCTTTGAGGTTCAATGCCATTTTGCACCAAATAATCATACACAGATTTGGCTCTTTTGATTGAAAGTTCTTGGTTAGCTTTTTTCTCGCCAACGTTATCGGTATGCCCCGAAATTTCGCCACGTACTTGTGGATTATCTTGCATAAAACGTATGAGTTCGTTGAGTTCGGTTTTGGATTTTTCTCTCAATTCCCATTTGCCTGTATCAAAAAAGATGTTGTTCAGCACGAAAGTTGCACCTTTGGCAATAGGGTCAAGTAAAATATCCATTTCTATTGGTTTGAGGTCATCTGCTTTTTTGTCCGAAAAATCAAAACGCATACTTTTGAAAGCATAGCCCTTTTTTCGCACTTCTAAGGCATATTCGGTTTGTTCGTTGAGTACCAAAAAATATTCCCCACTAACTTTATCAGATTTGACAGCATTTTCTATTCTATTGTTGCTCAGATTGATAAGTTCAATTTCGGCTTCTAAGGCTTCTTTGGTTTTGGCATCAAGCACTCTTCCCTTCAAGTATTGTGTTTTGATTTGCACGGTAATGGCTTCGGGCATTTCAAATTCCATAATGACGGCTTCTTCTATGTTATTTTTCACTTTTCTATCACCGTAATAGCCTTTTTTGCCATCGGCAGTTACGAAGATAGAAATTTGGTCAAGGTGGTTATTGATAGGATAACCTAAGTTTTTGGGGCTTGTCCATTGATTGTTTTCAAAATCAGATGAATATAAATCTAAGCCTCCCATACCGATATGCCCGTCGGAAGCAAAGAAAAGAGTTTTTCCATTGGCATGGATAAAAGGCGAAAACTCATCTTTGGGGGTATTGATAGGGGGAGGTAAAGGTTGGGCGGGTGTCCAATCGCCTTGCGAGTTGCGATAGCTCACGAAAATGTCGTGATTATTTTTTTTGCCTCTATTCGAGACAAAGTAAAGGGTACGCCCATCGGCTGAGAGTGAAGGCTGTGAATCCCAATAAGGACTATTGATATTTTCGCCCATATTGGCAGGCTCGCTCCATTCGTTGCCAATCCGTTCGCTGATGTAGAGGTCGCAATTGCCAAACGATTTTCGCCCTTGACAAGAGGTAAAGACTAAAATTTTGCCATCGGCAGAGATGGTGCAAGTGCCTTCGTTGGCAGGCGTATTGATAGAAAGAGGCATTGGTTCGCCCCATTCGTTATCTTTTTTGAAACTTACGAAAATATCTTCGCCAGTTTGGTATTTGATTTCTTTTTTAGGAACAGCAGTGAAAAACATAGCGTTCTGGTCGGCGGTGAGTACGGGAAAATCCTGCACATATTCTTTTCTATTGATTTTCGGACTTACAGGTTTAGGACTAAACGGCAGAGGATTAGCTATTTTTTCTTGGGCAAAATCGGCACTGGCAACTATTCTACGGGCTTCTTGGGTGTTGTTTTCGCCTGTTTCTTCAAAAGTCAAAAATTTTTCGGCATATTGCTTGGCTTCTTTGTATTTGCCTAAATTGAGTTTGTCTTTGGCTACTATCAGGTAGGCTTCTAGCACTTTTCGGCTGTTAGGATTGCTTTTGATGGCTTGTTCGTAGTGATAAATCATTTTGTCTTGGTACTTCTGAAAAATCTCGTAGTTTTTGGCAAGGGCTAAATGGGCTTCGGTAAATTTGGGGTCTTTCTTGATAGCTTTTTCAAGTAGCTCCATTGCCTCGTCGTAGCGATTTTGCTTTCTGATTTCATTTCTTTTCGGATAAATTTTCACTTGGCTATTCAGTTCGGCTAAGGCTTGCTCGTAATACCTGATAGCCGCTTTATTTTGAGTAGAATACTGCTGTGCTTTTGCCCAAAAAGCAAAAAATAATAACAAGAGCAAGCAAGAGATTTTAACAAACATACAACAAAATCGTAAAAACAGACTGCCTCAATTTATGAATTTGCTTTTGAGTAGCAAAATTTTTGTTTTCAAAAATGCAAAATAAACTATCTTTGTCAGAAAACAGATTATTCTGATGGAAAGTTTTGAGAAATTCAAACTAAATAGGCAGTTGCTCAATGCTATTGCAGACTTAGGCTACAAGCAAGCTACCGAAATACAAGAAAAAGCTATTCCCCTGATACTTGCAGGACACGACGTGCTGGGAATCGCCCAAACAGGCACAGGCAAAACCGCCGCCTATGCTATTCCACTAATTATGAAAGTAAAATATGCACAAGGCGAAAGCCCACGAGCCTTAGTGCTTGCTCCAACTCGCGAACTTTGCCTGCAAATTGCCGAAAATATCTCAAAACTTGCTAAATATACCGATTTGCGTATCGTAGCCGTTTTTGGTGGAAAAGGAATAAAAGCACAAGTAGAAGAAGTAAAGAAAGGGGTAGATATTTTGGTAGCTACACCGGGCAGATTTATGGATATTTACCTGACAGGCGAACTGCCTACCAAGCAAATTCAGACACTCATTCTTGACGAAGCTGACAAAATGATGGATATGGGTTTTATGCCCCAAATTCATAGAATTTTGGAGATTATTCCTACTAAAAAACGCCAGAACCTGCTTTTCTCGGCTACTATGCCCGAAAAAGTCATAAAACTTTCCGAAGATTTCTTAGAGTTTCCGATGCGTGTAGAAGTTACGCCACAAGCCACCACTGCCGAAACAATTGAGCAAATTCTCTACAAAGTTCCTAATCTAAAAACAAAAATCGAATTTTTGAGCTATCTACTTGCCAAAGAAGAATTTACGAAAGTAATAGTTTTCACCAAAACCAAAGAAAACGCCAACAATATTTACAAATTCATCAGCCGAAAATTTGGTGAGCAAAACGTAAAAGTAATTCACGCTAATAAAGACCAAAACGCTCGTCTCAATGCTATGGAGGCTTTCAAAAATTCGGATTTAGGCATTTTAGTGGCTACCGACATAGCCGCCCGAGGCATCGACGTCAGCCACGTGAGCCACGTTATCAATTTTGATGTACCGATTTTGTACGAGGAGTACGTGCATAGAATTGGCAGAACAGGCAGAGCCAAAAATACAGGTGTCGCCATTACTTTTGCCAATGAAGCTGAGATGTATCACATCGCTAAAATTGAGCAAATTATTCGTATGCAGATTCCTGTTGGGGCAATTCCTGCGGAAGTGGAAATCTACGAAACACCTTTTGAAGAACGGCAAGCCATCGCCCGTGAAATTGATGCCCAAAAACGCAAAGAAAATCCCGAGTTTAAAGGTGCTTTTCACGAAAAAAAGAAAAAATCATCAGCAAAGAAAAAGAAAATCAAAAAACAACATTAGCCTAAAACTCCGAAAAATAAGTAATTCATCATTTTTCAGTACGATTCTTTCTCATTAGGGAAATCGCAATTTTTTACATCTTTGATGTATTGCATAATGCCTTCGGTCATAATCGTGTGCAAATCAGCGTATCTGCGTAAAAAGCGTGGGCTAAAATCTTTGTTGATACCGAGCATATCGTGAAGTACCAGTACCTGTCCATCTACGTACTGACCTGCCCCAATACCAATCACAGGGATACTGACACTTTCGGTTACTTGTTTGGCAAGTTGAGCAGGGATTTTTTCAAGCACCAAAGCAAAACAACCTAATTTGTCAAGTAAATGAGCATCTTCAAGAAGTTTTTTGGCTTCGGCTTCTTCTTTGGCTCTTACGTTGTAAGTACCAAATTTATAGATAGATTGTGGCGTAAGCCCCAGATGCCCCATTACAGGAACGCCTGCACTCAGTATGCGAGTAATAGAATCAGCAATTTCTGCCCCACCTTCCATTTTAATAGCGTGTCCGCCCGATTCTTTCATAATACGTATTGCCGATTGCAAAGCCTCTTTGGAATTGCCCTGATACGAGCCAAAAGGCAAATCTACTACTACCAAAGCTCTCTTGACGGCTCTCACTACTGCCGAGGCGTGATAAATCATTTGGTCTAAGGTAATCGGCAAGGTAGTTTCGTGTCCTGCCATTACGTTTGAGGCACTATCGCCCACCAAAATTATATCAATACCTGCCCCATCAACAATTTTAGCCATAGAATAATCGTAGGCAGTGAGCATAGCGATTTTTTCGCCTTTGTGCTTCATTTCGAGCAGTTTGTGCGTAGTAACTTTCTTGATTTCAGAATGAACGGACATTTTGTTTTGGATAAAGATTTGACTAAAAACAAAAAAGACGTAGAGCCTTAGTCTGTGCAAATTTACACTTCTCTACGTCTTTTGCAATTTTTCCAAGATTTTACTGCAAAACTATTTTTCGGTAAAACCTTCCTTTCTCCGAAACAATATGCAACACATACACACCTTTGGGAACGTTGCTAAGGTCTAAAAACACTTGCGATTGATTAGCTTGATTTGTTTCAATAATTTTTGTTCCTGTGGTGTTGTATAGTAGCAATTTGCAATCATAGAGATTAGCTTCTGAAAAATTGATGAATAAATTTCCTTGCGAAGGGTTCGGATAAACCTTGATGGCTTTGTCGGTAGCTATTTCAAGAGCCGTAGGCAAAGGCGTAGTAGCTTGGGCAACATTGCTGTATGCTGAAAAGATAAAGGGTCCATTAAAGGCTCTTACACGATAGTAGTAGGTAGTATTGGGCGTAAGAGGAGCATCGGCATAGGTCGTAACATTTGCTCCTAAGCCTGTTCCACTAATTTCGGTGAAGTTGTTGCCATCGGTAGAGCGTTCTACTTTGTAACCTGCCTCATTGGTAGCGTTATCAGTCCAATTCAAATCAATTTGATTGGGCGAAACGGCTGTTGCTACCAAATCTGTAGGTGGGTTGATAACAACTTGCGTAGTGGCTTGGGCTACATTGCTATATCCCGAAAAGATGCTACCATTGTAGGCTCTTACGCGATAGAAATAGAGCGTTCCCGAAGGCAAACCTGTATTGGCAAAAGAGGTAGAATTGGCGGGTAAATCAGCTATTTCGGTGAAAGTAGAACCGTCAGTAGAGCGTTCTACTTTGTAGCCTACTTCGTTGGTGGCGTTATCGGTCCAAGCAAGGTTAATTTGAGAAGGTGAGGCAGCCGTGGCGGTAAGTGAAGTAGGTGCCGCAACTACAATGAATGTGGTGGCATCGGCAACATTGCTGTAAGGCGAATCAACTGAACCGAAAAAACAACGAACACGATAGTAATACTGCGTTCCCGGCGATAAACCCAAGTCCGAATAAGTGGTACTGTTGGCAGGCAAACTGCTGGCAATTTCGGTGAAAGTGATGCCATCGGGCGAGCGTTCTACTTTGTAGCCTGCCTCGTTGATTTCGTTATCTGTCCAAGAAAGATTGATACGCGACGAAGATACTGCCGTTGCCGTAAGTGAACTGGGAGCTGAAAGCACTACATTGGGCGTAGTAACCGAGGCTACATTGCTGTATGCCGAATTTAAACTCAAAAAGTAAGCTCTTACACGATAGTAATACAGAGTGGAAGGACTAACGGTGTTATCGGTGTAAGAAGTTGTATTTGGGGGCAAGTTGCTTGCAATTTCGGTGAAAGTGATGCCATCAAGCGAGCGTTCTACTTTGTAGCCTTGTTCGCCTGTGGCGTTATCGGTCCAAGAAAGATTTACTTGATTGAAAAACGGAGCCGTAGCCGTTAGACTTGTGGGGGCAGGTGGTGGCGTAGAATAGGCTTGTACCAAAATGTTATCTATGTAGATATTATTACTCCAAATATCAGTAAGTTTCAGACGAAAATCTACCGATGGATTTCCTGCTAAACTGCTAACATCTATGATACGATAGCCCCAGTCGGAAGTACTGGTAGGCGTAAAACAAGTGGTAGAAAACCAAGGGCTTACGGTAGCCAATGGCTCACCCGATTGCGTCCAGACATCGGTGTAGCTTACTCCGCAGTTGGTACTTGCCTGCAAGGTAAGCGTGGCAAAATTTGATGCACTCCAAGCCCGATAAGCCAAACGAAACTCCACAGCCGCCGCTACCGCCCCAACCAGATTTACACGAGGAAAATTTAAGAACAAGGCATTTGTTCCGATACTCGAGCTACATAAATTTCTCCATAAAGACCTGCTACTGCTAAAACCCACTGAAGTATTTACTTGCCAGTCCTGACCAGCAGTATTATTCTGATTACTTACCGTCCAGCCTCCCGAAGGAAACGTGCCTTCAAAATCTTGTGAAATGGGCAAAGCAACTCCTACGGAAACATTTAAAGTTTTATTGACACTTTCGGTGAGTGTTCCGTTACTCACCGTAAGGCGAATAACGTACGTTCCTGCATTATTGAAGGTAACCGTGTGTGGTCCTTGTGTATTAGCGGTACTGGGGCTTGCCCCACCGATACTTGTGAAGTCAAAGTTCCAATTCCAAGAATTGATAGGTGGTGTAGCAATAGCCGTAGAAGCATCAGTAAAAGTTACGCTTTGTCCTACACAAATACTCGTTGCCGACATCGTAAAATCAGCTATAAGTACCTGAGCCTCTGCTAATTGCCAAGCAAACCAAGTAAGTAATACAAGTATATTTTTTTTCATATACAAAATTTTTTATGCCAAGAATTTTGTAAAAGCGTTACAAATTAAAATTTTATTTTCAATTTTGCAAAAAATAAGTTTGATTTCTTGCAAAACAACAAGTTTATTGTGTAAAAAATGTTTGCATCATTCAGCAACAAATATGTAGAAGTAGGTTTAGACGAGGTGGGCAGAGGTTGCCTTGCGGGCAGTGTAGTAGCCGCCGCCGTGATATTTCCTTTGGACTTCAAACATTCTGTTCTTACAGATTCAAAAAAACTTAGTCCAAAAGAACGCCAAAACGTAGAATTAGAAATCAAACAGCAAGCCTTAGCGTGGGCTATTGCCGAAGCCAGTGTAGAAGAAATTGATAGTTACAACATTCTCAATGCCTCTATTTTAGCGATGCACCGAGCCTTAGATAAAATTTTTGCTCAAAAAATTATCTTACCTGAACTGATTTTGGTTGATGGTAACAAATTTAAGCCATACATTCCGAAAGATACTATACAAGCCGTTCCGCATCAGTGTATCGTACAAGGAGATGCTAAATTTTATGCGATTGCCGCCGCTTCGGTGCTTGCTAAAAACTACCGAGATGCCCAAATGCACAAATTAGCTTTGCAATATCCGCAGTACGACTGGGACAAAAACGTAGGCTATCCTACTGCCAAACACAAAGAAGCCATCAAAACACACGGACTAACGCCCCACCACCGAAAAACTTTTAAGCCCTGCAATTTAAGTGATTAGACACAAGAAACAAGACATTAGACACAAGATAAATATTGTATTTCAGATTTTTACGAAATACAAATATGGGTTTAATTTTGTGCAGTTACTTAGTTGCAGACTATAAGCTATAGCTGACCTTAGACAAAATTAGTCTTCCTCTCCTAAAAATCATTTTGAGGGTTTTGGAACTTTTTTATCATTAATGTCTTTGGGGCTAATTGTTTTTTTATTGGTATCCTTCCTATTCAGGCTATCAATCATCGGCTTAGTTGCACCGATATTTTCTTCCATTATGTTTTGTAGTGTATCTTTCGGCATTTTGTTTTTTTTGTTATTATTGTAATAGCCAAACAGCCAATATCCGAACAGAATAGCCAATAGCAAGCCTCCTCCTAAAAAGTAGTAAGCATAATTTTTTTTGACTTGCCCGCCTTTCTTGGCACTTTCAAAAGTGTCATTTTTTATGGGCAATACGGCTTTTTGTCTGTTTTGTGCATAAAACCTCAGCAGTTGGACAGTGATGTTGTCATATCCACCTGCATTTTTGGCAGCTTCTATGAGTTTTTGGGCTTTCTGTATGATTTTCAGCGATTTATCAGTAATAATGGTTTTGATTTGCTCATCAGAAATCATACTGTTTAGCCCATCGGAGCAAAGAAGCATAAAATCGTTATCGGCAGGTTGGAGAGGATACTGACAAACTTCGGGTTCTACGTCGGGCTGTACGCCAATAGCTCGTTTAATTTCGTTCTTACGGGGGTGGTGTTCGGCTTCGGCTTCGGTGATAATGCCTCTATCTACCAATTCCTGTACAAAAGAATGGTCTTTAGTGAGACGGTGCAAAGTTTGGGTTTCTTGTTCGTAATAATACAGACGGCTATCGCCGACATGTACATAGAAAACAGCATTTTCACGAATGAGCGTTGCTACCAGCGTAGTTCCCATTCCCGAAAATTCGGCGTATTTCTGCGAGGTTTCATAAACAACGCGGTTAGCAGTACGAGCCGCCTCGTAGAGAGCTTCTTGGGGGCTATGATAGTATTTTTCGGTAAAAAAATTTTTAAAAACCTCTACGCTCAATTGTGAGGCTTTTTCGCCTGCGTTGTGTCCGCCCATACCATCACAAACCACAAACAAATGCCCGTTTTGTGTCTGAAAATAGCCTAAATAATCTTCGTTGTTGGGGCGAACACAACCCGCATCAGTTGCGTTTCCAAATTCAAAGTTTTTGAGTTCTTGCGTATTAGTTTGCATCAGCAAAATATTTTAATCAACCATTAAGAATGTACCCAAATCTGCTTAATTGACGTTCTTGTTTTCGCCAGTCTTTGGCTACTTTTACGCTTTGTTGCAGATATACTTGTTTGCCAAAAAAGGCTTCCATATCTTTACGAGCCTCAATGCCTACTTTTTTGAGAGCATTGCCACTTTTACCGATAATAATACCCTTTTGCGACTCTCGCTCCACAATAATTTCAGCCTCGATGCGAATGATTTTTTCGCTTTCTTTAAACGAAACAATTTGTACCTCGCAACAATACGGAATTTCTTGCTCGTAATTTAAAAAAATTTTTTCTCTAATAATCTCGGCGGCAAAAAAACGTTCGGGCTTGTCGGTGAGGCTGTCTTCATCAAAATAAGGTGGGTGTTCGGGCAGAAGGGTTTTTATTTTTTCTAAAAGCAAATCTA
>Ga0308407_1001117_pt1 | contig 15673 bp, 14 predicted proteins | sample HotsprSampleMSe2_FD_203476 | JGI IMG/M metagenome (GOLD analysis project Ga0308407, IMG submission 203476) | Hot spring phototrophic mat microbial communities from Mushroom Spring, Yellowstone National Park, Wyoming, United States - 20060911_MSe2 ...
ATTAAGATGCAGATACTAAACTCTATAATATCTCAAAAAATGATATTAAAAGAGATGGAAAAGACTCAAAACTTGGATCACTCACAGATTAGAATACTTGAATTACAAGCACTTACTCAGTATTTTATATATACTAATGTTATACCTAATATTGATATACCATCAGATGACTTCTTGAAGGCTAAGTATTCTGAGAAAGAGATAAAGTCTATTCTTGAGAGTAAAGGGATAAAAAATTTTGAGGATGCAAAAGAAGTTCTTGTTTCAGAGTATCAAAAGACAAGATATATTTATCTTCTTAGGTCTTCATTAGAAAAATTAAAATATAAATACAGAATAAAGACAAATGATGATTTTGAAGAAAATGTTATTGCTAGGTATATAAAAAATGAGATAAAACCTGAGGAATATTCTAAACTCTGGATTTTTAAAATAGAAGAGAATACTTATTATGTAAAAGACATAGAGGATATGATAAGGACTAACATATTGGTTTCAGGTTCAGAAGAGGCATTGAAGGACTATAACAACCTAAATGATAAGTCAAATATGAGAGCAAATATGCTTAATGAAATAATTGGTGTTTTATTAATTAAGACAGATGCTGAAAAAGAAGGATGGATAAATAATCAAGACGCTAAAGACTTTATCAGTATCTTTATAGACAATGCTAAAACTCAGATATATATAAAGAATAAAATTGCTAAAAATGTTCCAAAGCCAGACTTAAAATCTGCTTTAGCTTATTATGAGTCAAACAAGGACAAGATTAAAAAACCTTTTAATGAAGTTAAAGACAGTATAATATATAATTTATGGCTGGAAGAGGTTAAACTAAGATCAGCTAAATATGTTGATAAACTTATATCTGAAAGCAAGATAGATATAAACGATGTATATTTTAAGAAGAATAAGAGTGAATAAAAGACTAAAGATAAATAAGAATTATTTGTATTAATCTAACAAGGGGTCTTAACCTTGTTAGCATTTTTAAATTTGACTTAAGAGAGGTGTTTGTTTATTCTAATATTATTTGGAATTTTAAAAATCAAAATTATTAGTTTTTATAAAGATAAATTAATAAAATTTTGTTTAAAATTTTTAGCAAGAATTTATTTTTTCTAAAAACTACTATAGATATAAATACCTTGATTTAATATAAAATTACCATTTTTTTAAGCCTATACAAAACAAAAACTAAGATAAAGTTTTCTCATAATAAAGACTAATCTTTTAAATAAGCCGAACATCTCGTACAGCAAAGAATAAAAAGAAGAATCAGAATAACTTATTCTATTAAAATTGATGTATACTTTATCTTTTCTTGTTTTTTTATTTTAAAAGTACATCTATCTTTCTATTTTTAGAATACAAATATTTTTTAGGTAGTTATATTATAAAAAAATTTTAGCATTTTATGGAAAATTTAAACTAAACCTTTTTTCTTATTGATAGTTTTATAAAAACAATTCCAGTAATAATCAAAACAGATGCAATAATAATAGATGTTATAGGGTTATTATCATAATCAATATCAGCAACAGATGGGTCTGTTTTGCTATATTTTACTGTAACTTTTTGTATTTATCGAGAAATGGAGCAAGCTTTACAGATATTTTAATAATCTTAGAGGTAAAATAGATAACTACACTTATTTTTTTAAATATTCCCATAAACTAAGAAGTTATTTTAGTACGACTAACTGGATAGAGAGAGGTGTTTTGAGCTTAAGGATAATATACGCATTAGATGGTATTTTTACTCTAAGGAGAGTGCAAATAAATTTTTATATATATTTTTTAGAGATAAGAACTTAAAATATCAGAGGAAATTAAGGTACTTAAATATTCTTGAGGATGCATTTAATGAATAAAAATCTTTCAAGAGGGATACTTGACACAATTAACTTGACATTACCCAATAAAGTCTTCAATACTAAGAACATTAATAACAAGCAAAAATAAATTATAAAATACAGATATATTAGTTTTAAATTTTAATATAAAAATTTTTTTAAAGAAAGGGAATAAGAATGGAAAACTATAAAGAAACGCTTAATCTTCCAAAAACTGATTTTCCTATGAAGGCAGACCTTCCAAATAGAGAGCCAATTATATTAGAAAAATGGGAAAAGGAAAGGATTTATTATAAGATAATAGAATCAAGAAAAGGGAAAAAACCTTTTATACTACATGATGGCCCACCCTACGCAAATGGTCATATACACTTAGGCCACTCATTAAATAAAATACTTAAGGATATAATAGTAAAGTTTAAGACAATGACAGGGCACTATTCACCTTATATACCTGGCTGGGACTGTCATGGACTCCCTATAGAGTTTCAGGTAATGAAGAACTTGGGAGATAAGGCTAAAACTACACCACTAGAAAAGATAAGAAAGGACTGTAGAGAATATGCACAAAAGTTCATAGATATTCAGATGAAAGAGTTTAAAAGACTTGGGGTCTTAGGAGACTATGATAACCCTTACAAGACGATGGACAATGAATATGAATCTGATATACTTACTGCACTAGGAAAACTTGTTGAGAAGGGATATGTATATAAAGGACTTAAGCCAGTATACTGGTGTGGGCACTGTGTGACAGCATTGGCTGATGCTGAGATAGAATATTATGAAAAGGTATCACCATCAATATATGTAAAGTTCCCTATTGAAGAACCTAAATATGATAAAAAATCGTATGTAATAATATGGACAACTACACCATGGACATTACCTGCAAATGTTGCTATCTCTTTTAATCCAAATGCATCTTATTCATTAATAGAAGTAGAGAATGAATACTACATAATTGCAACAGAACTTGTTGAAAAAACAGCTGAAAAAGTTGGTTTTGAATACAAAGAAATAAAAAAAATAACAAGAGAAGAAATTTCAAACCTAAAGATAAAACACCCTTTCATAAAAAGAGATGTAAAACCAGTATTTGGTGAGCATGTAACACTTGATTTTGGAACAGGGGCAGTACATACAGCACCAGGGCATGGTACTGAGGACTATGAGGTAGGTCTTGAATACAATTTACCTGTTATTTCTCCTGTCGATGATGAGGCTAGATTTACAAATGATGTCGAGTGGGCTGGTCTAAACGTATTTGAAGCAAACCCAAAAATAATAGAAAAACTTCAAGAAAATAATCTATTGCTGTATGCAGAAAATATTCAACACTCATATCCTCACTGTTGGCGTTGTAAAAAACCAGTCATATTTAGAGCAACTCCTCAGTGGTTTATAAGGGTTGACTATGACTTTAGAAAGAAGCTACTTAAAACAATAAAAAACGTAAAATGGATACCTGGATGGGGTGAAAACAGAATAACATCAATGATTGAGGCAAGGCCAGACTGGTGTATTTCAAGACAAAGGAGTTGGGGTGTTCCAATACCTGCAATATACTGTAAAGACTGCAATACTTCATCTCTTACACCAGAAATAATATATAAAGTGTCTGAGGTTGTAAGAGAAAATGGTCTTGACACATGGTTTACAAAAGATATTGAGTTTTTCCTAGGTAAAGACTACAAATGCCCTAAGTGTGGCAGCAAGAATATAACGAAAGAGTCAAACATACTTGATGTATGGTTCGATTCTGGTGTAAGCTGGTTTGCTGTAATAAAAAAGAGGGGCTTAGACCATGCCACAATGTACTTAGAAGGCTCTGACCAGCACAGGGGATGGTTTCAGTCATCATTAATCCCAAGTGTTGCTATAGACGATAGGCCACCTTACGATGAAGTCCTAACTCATGGATTTATGCTGGATGAAAATGGAAGGGCTATGAGTAAGAGTTTGGGAAATGTTATTCCACCTGAAACAATAATGAAAAAGTATGGGGCTGATGTACTAAGGCTATGGGTAACAACTCAAGACTATACTCAAGATATGAGGATAGGTGAAAACCTGTTGGCTCAGACAGCCGATGCATATAGAAAAATAAGAAATACATTTAGGTTTATGTTGGGTAATTTGTATGACTTTGACCCTGAAAAAGATCAGATAAAATTTGACAAACTCGAATCAATAGACAAATGGGCTATTTCAAGACTCTCAGTCATTACAAAAGAAGTTATTGAAAACTATGAGAATTATAACTTCAATATGGTTTTTAAAAAGATGTATAACTTTTTTAATATAGAATTATCATCCTTCTATTTTGATATATTGAAAGACCTATTATATACATCAAGAAAAGATGGACAAAAAAGAAGAAGTAGTCAGACTGCAATGTATCACATATTAAAGGCATCAACACTATTATTGGCACCAATACTTGTATTTACTGCTGAAGAAGTATGGCAGTATATAAAAGGGGTTAAAGACTCTGTACATATGAACTATATAGAAAAAGACATTTATCCCTTTTATAAAGAAGACTTTGAACAGATACAGAAAATAATGGAAATGAGAGAGGATGTACTTAAGGCTATTGAAATAGAAAGACAAAATAAGAGAATAAGTACAAGTCTTGAAACATCAATAACAATAAGCCCAAAAAATAAAGATATTGAAGAGACACTCAAAAAGCAAGAAAAAAATCTTACAATATACTTTATAGCATCAGAGGTAAAAATAGACAAAATATCAAAGTCAACCTATGATGGTGAGCACGTTGCTGTACTTGTTGAAAAGGCTAAAGGTATAAAGTGCCCAAGGTGCTGGAAGTATAGTGAAAAAATAGGAGAAGACCCGGCATATAAAGACATATGCCCTGCCTGTATAGAAGCTATAAAATAAGATAATTACCATAATTAAAAATTTTTTCGTTATTTTAATAAATATAAAAAATTTTAAAATAAAATTTTGAAAGGCAAAGTCTATGAGCTATAGAATACAAAGAATCAATAAACTCTTTATGAAAGAAATTGATTCTATCATACATAATGATTTAAAAGACCCAAACATATCAGGTTTTTTTACTATAGTAGGTGTTGAAACAACACCAGACCTTGAAAACTCAAAGGTATTAATAAGTGTACTTGATGGTGATAAGATAAGAATAATAGAGGCACTTACAAAAGCATCAGGTTTTATAAGACACAACTTAGGGAAAAAGTTACATATAAAGAAGATACCTAAAATAAAATTTATATTGGATGAGACAATAGAAAAAGCAAGCAATATAAACATACTCCTTAACAAAATAAAAAAAGAACTTGATGAATAACTATATAGAGGGATTTAAATATTACTTAAAAACATATAAAGGTGCAAGTGAGAATACTATACTCTCATACGGATATGATGTAAAGTCTTTTTTGGCTTTTCTAGAAAATAAAGGGCAAGAATTAGAGGACTTAAGTATAGAAATATTACTTGAGTTTATAAGCTCACTGAACGAATATTCAACAAAAAACAGGGCACTTGTTGCAATAAATTCTTTTTTTAAGTTCCTTAGAGACTTTAAAAAAATAAAGATAAACATAGACCAAAAGTTTAATTTAGGTAAAAAACCATTAAAACTACCTGAATACCTAACAGAGGATGAGATTAAAGTATTTTTTAATAGGTTTGACCTTAACACTCCAGAGGGTATTAGAGACAGAGTTATGGTTGAGTGTCTGTATTCATTAGGTCTAAGAATATCAGAAATGATAAACCTGAGAATACAAGATATAGACATTGAAGAGAGGCTTGTAAGAGTAATAGGTAAAGGTAATAAGGAGAGGATAGTACCTTTTGGGAAAATATTAGAGAACTTATTAAAAAAATATATAAAAGAAGCAAGGCCACACTTTATAGGTAAAAAAACTGATTTTCTGTTTTTTACAAGATTAAAAGAACCTTTTACACGTGTAGGTGCCTGGAAAATGATAAAAAAATATGCTAAAGGAATAGATAAAAACATAAAGCCACACATGTTCAGACACTCTTTTGCAACTCACCTACTCTTAGGTGGGGCTGATCTTATATCTATTCAAAAACTTCTTGGGCATTCAAACATAAACACAACTTCAATATACACTCATCTTGACTACAGAGACATAAGGAGTTTTATAGATAAGTATCACCCATTTTCTAAAAACTATGAAGGAAATAAAGAATGATTGAAGGAATAAATGATACAATAGCAGCAATATCAACACCAATAGGTAAAGGTGCAGTAGCAATTGTCAGAGTCTCTGGAAACAGATCAATAGAGATAGTTGATTCATTGTTTAAAGGCAAAAAAAATATAAAAGACTTAAAAGCAAATACTATAACATATGGAAAAATAATAGATGATAATATGCAAACAGTAGATGAGGTGCTTGTATCAATATTTAGGGCTCCACACAGTTTTACAGGCGAAGACGTTATAGAGATAAACTGCCATGGGGGAATTATACCTAATAGAATATTAGACATAATAATTAAAAAAGGGGCAAGACTTGCATATCCAGGTGAGTTTACAAAGAGAGCATTCTTTAATGGTAAAATAGACATAACACAGGCAGAGGCAATAAACGATATAATAAACTCTACGACTCTAAGTGGTGCATCCTTGGCTATAAAAAATCTTAACAAAGCACTATCAAAAAAAATAGCAGATATAAGAAATAAACTCCTTGATGTTTTTGCTAAGACTGAGGTAATGATAAACTATCCTGAAGAAGAAATAAGTTTTGAAAAAGGTGATAAAGATAAAATAGAATATACAATCAATGAAATAAAAAAAATCTTAGAGACGCCATCAAGTGAAAAAGTGTTTAAAGGATTTAAAGTAGTAATTGCAGGAAGAACTAATGTTGGTAAGTCAAGTCTACTAAACTTATTAGCAGGTGAGGAAAAGGCTATAGTATCACATATACATGGTACAACAAGAGATATAATAGAGGTTGAGATAAATATAGAAAATATACCAATAATATTAATAGACACAGCTGGAATAAGAGAAGAATATGAAAATGAGATAGAAGGATATGGGATAATAAAAGCAAAAGAAAACATAAACAAGAGCGATCTTGTTCTCTTTGTGTTTGAAGCAGATAATGGTCTAACAGAAGATGATAAAAAAATATTAAAAAAGATAAAGAAAAATACAATACTTGTTGGAAATAAAGCAGATAGAGGCATAAAAGAGAATAATATCAATGCTGTATACATAAGTGTAAAAGAAAATAAAAACATAAATACACTATTAGAGAAAATTAAAGAAAAACTTGAACTAAAAAACATTGAAACAACAGAGTTTTATATAAATAAAAGGCAAAAAGATATAATTGAAAAACTTTTTTATAAACTTGTTGAACTATATAAAATCTTCCTTGAAGAAGACAAGTTGGACATAATATCAGTTTTATTACAGGAAGCCATAAAAAGTTTGGATACAATTACAGGACAAGACCTAAATAAAGACCTTTTCGATAACATATTTTCTAATTTTTGTGTGGGGAAATAGATAGCTATAATCCAAAGATTAAATATTATGGCTTATCAAAAACCAGGCTTTACAGATGCCGTATAAGTATGTATTGATTAAGATTATTTTTTAGCACATAAACTTTTTTATAAGTTTTTCTGATTACAGCTAAGCCACACAGGTATTCGAGTTTGAAAGAGAAGAAAGGCTATATTAGAGAAGTGTTTATGTTTAATAATTATAAAAAAAGAATTTTTTAAAACTCACCTTCAATAAGATCTTCCTCAAAATAGTCTCTTAATGTCTCTACCTTTGGTAACTCATCCAAAGACTTAAGCCCAAAATAGTTTAAAAACTTTTCTGTTGTACCATATGTCTGAGGTTTACCTAGAATATCTTTTCTACCAACCACAGTTATAAAACCTTCTGTCAAAAGATTTCTTATAATATTACCAGAATCAACCCCTCTTATAAACTCAATCTCACTCTTTGTAACAGGTTGTTTCCATGCAACTATACTCAAAACCTCTAGACTTGCTTTTGAAAACCTTCTTTTTTTAGAAGCATATATATCACGAATAGAATCCATAATCTCATCCTGTGGCATAATATACACCTTATCTGAATCCATAAAAACTCTTAAACAACTGTTTATACTAGCATAAGAATCATTAAGAGAATTAACCATAGTCATTATCTCAAGGTCACCTATATTCAAAGTCTTTTTTATGTCTTCAATCTTAATAGCATTGTTTTCTAAAAATAATAATGCTTCAAGCAATTTCTTCTTTCTTTCCATTTAACTTTTTTCCTTTGTTTATTATTATATCATCAAAAGCATTTTCCTGTATAAGATATATTTCCTCCTGTTTAGCCATCTCAAGTGAAGCCTGAAAGAGAACAAGCCTCTGAGGTCTTATAAGGCCATAAGATATCTTAAAAAAACTTATTCTAGTAAACCTGTCAAGTAGTTTTCTAACCCATTTCATCTTTTCAGATATATGCTCTATAACATACCTTACTCTACCTATTATAGTCTCTTTATTCTTTATTGGAGAAAACAGTTTAAGATATGTTTGGATAAGCTCATCAAGCTCAGACTCATAATAATTAAAATACTGTTTTATCTCTTTTAACCTTTCACTCTCTCTCCTTAATAATGCCCTGTCTTCAATACTCCTTAGATAAGAATATAATTTTTTAAGTGATTGATATTCAATCAATTGATTAACAAGGCTCTTCCTTGGGTCTTCTATTAATTCATCGTCTTCAAGTGTCTGAACAGAGGGAACAAGATAATAAGTCTTTAAATACAAAAGATAACCAGCCATATATATAAACTCAGAGAGCTTATTATGATCAATATCTTTATAATATTCTACATATTTTAAAAAGTCCTCAGTGATCAAAGAGACAGATATCTCGTTTATATCAAGTTCTCTCTCTTTTATAAGGTGCAACATAAGGTCTAACGGACCTTCAAAAAATGGTAATTTAACTTTATATTCCATAAGAAAACCTTTTTAAAAAATATTTATTCAGATACTTTAAACTTAATATCATCTTTATCTTTTTTAAGAACAATATAAAACTCACTATCAGTCTTAAATAAAACAAAAAAGTTTATAAAGAACATGCTTTTGCCTGGTTTATATCCCCAGTTATAAATTATAATCTTTGCATCGTTGTAAACCCTGCCTATTAGAGATATATAATTATTAGACTCAATACCAATATCTATAATATCAATAGTATCAGAGAAATAAGAAAACTCTAGTATATAAAAACTGTCTTTTCTATTTTTTTTAATAAGATTAAGCCCTCTCTTAAAGTCTTTTGGGTTATAGACTAAAGATATTCTATAATTATTGTCAAAAAACTTACCTGAGCCAAAAGGTTCAGAAAAAGTCCTTATAATAAATCCTGTATTCTCATTTATCTTAAGATCTCTTTTAAAAGAATTATACCCAATTATAACCTTTTTAGGCAAAAACAATTTAAAAGACTCTCCCAATAACCTGTTTTTTTCAGTCTCAGAGTTTATCAGAAAATCATTTTCTATTATCTTATCCTTATACTTTAATCTATTATCAATAGGAAAAATAATTTTTTCAGCTCTTAAAAAATACCTTAACTTTTTATTAGTATACCTTTCTTCAGTAACAAAACCAACAGAGTTAACACCTTCTTTTTTCTTTATCCAGATTATATAATAATTATCCATTTCCTGTACAAAAATATCTTCCCTATTAAGCTTGCCATCAAATAAATCTCTTTTCTGAGTATTTACATCCTCATCCTTCTTTTCTTTAGTCTCTTTATCTTTGGCCTCTTCTTTTACATCCTCTTTTTTAATATTTTCTTTGCTCTCAATCTCCTCTTTAACTTCTTTTTCAATTTGATCTATAGTTTTTATCTCAATTAGACGGCTATCATCTGAGAAAACAAATAAAGGAATAATCAAAAAAGACATAAAAAATAATTTTTTCATAAACAACCTTCCTCTATTTTTTTTATCTTATCAACTCTTTTTTGATGCCTACCACCCTCAAACTCGGTATTAAGCCATATGTCAATATATCTCTTTGCAAGGTCAATGGTTGTAAGTCTTCCCCCAAGCACCAGGACATTAGTGTCATTATGCCTTCTGCTATATTCAGCCACATACTCATTAAAACAAAGAACAGCCCTCACTCCATCAACTTTATTTGCAACAATACTTGCACCAACACCTGATCCACATATAACTATAGCTCTATTCAATTTTTTATCTCTTATGTCAAGACAAGGTTTAACTATCCAGTCTGGATAATCAGTAGAATCTTGACTATAACATCCATAATCTATAACATCAAAGTCAATGGACTTTAAATAATCAATAACAAGACTCTTAAGCTCAAAACCAGCATGATCACTTGCAATTCCTATTTTTTTATCCATAAAAAACTCCATTATTTATTAAAATTATAAAACAAGACTTAAAATTACAAACCTAAATATGCTTTTTGAATAAAATTATCGATAATAAGTTCTTTTGACAATCCAGTCCTTACAATAACCCCTGTTTCAATAACATATGTCCTGTTTGATATCTCCATAGACATCTTTGCATTTTGTTCAACAATCAAAATAGGGACATTATATTCTTTATTTATTTTTTTTATGACACTGAATATATTTTTAACAACTATTGGGGCAAGTCCTAGAGATGGCTCATCAAGCAAAAGTATCTTTGGAGAAGCAACTATACCCCTTCCTATTGCAAGCATCTGTTGCTCACCACCTGATAGAGTACTAGCCTTTTGTTTAATCCTATCTTTTAGCCTTGGGAAAATACTAAATACCAGGTCTATATTATTTTTTAAAGTCTTTTTATCTATATTATAACCACCAATTTCAAGGTTTTCAATAACACTAAGTTTTGGAAAAACTCCCCTACCCTCTGGAACATGTATAATCCCAAGTCTTGTTCTTTCATAAGCCTTCATAGAACTTATATTTTGATCCAGAAAAAATATATTTCCCTCACTTTTTAAAAGTCCTGATATAGCCTTTAGAGTTGTAGTCTTACCTGCACCATTTGACCCTATTATACTTACTATTTCTCCTTCTTTAACCTCAAAAGAAATGCCTTTTACAGCCATTATTTTTCCATAATAAACCTTAAGACCCTCTATCCTTAACATTAAGCCTCTCCAAGATATGCTTCAATAACTTTTTTATTGTTCCTTATATCTTCAGGTGTGCCTTCTGCTATTATTTTACCATAATCTAAAACAACTATTCTTGGACATAAGTTCATTATAAACTTCATATCATGCTCTATAAGTATTATAGATATATCAAAATTATCCATAATCCATTTTATAAGTTCCATAAGTTCATTGGTCTCTTTTTCATTCATACCAGCAGCAGGCTCATCAAGGAGTAATATCTTCGGTTCTGTTGCAAGTGCTCTTGCTATTTCAAGTTTACGTTGCTTTCCATATGGCAGAGAGATTGAAATTTTATCTTTATCATCATAGAGATCAAAAATCTTAAGAAACTCTTCTGTCTTTGATCTAATCTCCTCTTCATAATACCTATTCTTTTTTGAAAATAATTTGCTAAATCTTTCTCCCTTCCTACTAGCCAAACCTAACCTTACATTATCATAAACAGTAAGACTTAAAAAAAGCCTTATGTTCTGAAAAGTTCTTGAAACTCCAGTCATATTTATCTTATATGGTTCAAGACCTGTAATATCCTTACCCTCAAGATATATTTTACCCTTGGTAGGCTTATAAAAACCTGTAACTACATTGAAAACAGTTGTCTTTCCAGCACCATTAGGACCAATAAGCCCAACAATTTCTCTATGACTAACATCAATACTAAATGAGTCTACAGCCTTTAAGCCATCAAAACTAACTGTAATCTCTTCTACATTTAACAGTTTAAAGTCTTTTTTAAGTATTTTTACTTCATCTTGCGTTATCATATCTCTTTCTTAAAAACTTTATTTAAAATTTTATTTAAATCAAAATCTTTAATACCAATACCTAAGGGTCTAAATATCATTATAAATATGAGAGTAACAGAATAGAACAGTACCTGAAAAGAAGAAACTCCAGGGATAATCTTTATTATCTGTAGCAATAGTGTCAAAGATACTGCCCCAATTATTGAGCCTAATACACTACCTAAACCGCCAAAAACAATCATCAACAAAACTAATATACCTTCAAGAAAACTAAGGTCTTTAGGTATAGCATAAAACCTATCATACATAACAAAAAGTACACCCGCAAAACCAGCAAAAGTAGAGCCTATAACAAAAGATAAAGTTTTATATTTAGAAATATCAATACCAATAGACTCTGAAGCAAGTTCATCATCTCTTATAGCAAAAAACTTTAGACCATATGATGACCTCATTATTTTTAGAATAAATAATAGTGTAAAGACTACAAAAATATAAACCCAGACTATATTTGTACTAAATAAAGGCTCTTTGTTTCCAAGTCTTATATAAAGACTATAACCCTTTGCACCACCAACAAATTCAAAGTTTTCCATCAATACCTTAAAAACCTCATTAAAACCTAAAGTTGCAACTGCAAGATAATCACCTTTCAACCTCAAAACAGGAAAAGAAAGGATAAAAGAAAAAAAACCAGCTATAAAACCAGAAATAATTATTATCAAAAAGAAAACTATAAAACCAGGAATATAATTTACAATACCCAATATATGGGCATAATAAGAGAGAATAAGCCCTGAATATCCACCTATACCAAAAAAAGCATAGTGCCCCAAAGACAATATACCTGTTATCCCAACTATAAAATTAAGACTTACAGCAAGTATTATCATAATCCCAATATTGACAAGAATATTCTCTAAAAAAATCATACCTTTTCCCTCGAGCTCTTCAAGAATAAACCTGATGGCTTGATAAGCAGCACAATTATAAGCAGTACAAAAGAGAAAGCATCTTTTAGAAAACTTAGCCCAATGACTACACTAATAGTCTCAACAAAGCCTATTATCAAACCGCCAAAGACTGCCCCACCTATACTCCCAATACCGCCAACAACAGCAGCAATAAAAGCCTTTAGTCCTGGCATAAGTCCCATAAAATTGTATACCTGATTCTTATCCAAACCCTCAAGAAAACCTGCAATACCTGCCAATGCACCCCCTAAACCAAAAGTGAAAACTATCACACTATCAGGATTTATACCCATAAGACTTGCTATATCCTTACTAAAAGCAACACTTCTCATGGCCTTGCCTATCTTTGTTTTGTAGACTATAAACAATAATAAAAAAAGTAAAACTATTGTAATAACGATTATCAGGAATTTTGTCATTGGGATATACAAGTGGCCAATATTAAAAAACTTATTGTCAAACACATTCTTATCACCAAGACCAATAAGGTCAGCACCTGGGAACAAGAATATCACATTCTGAAAAAACAAAGAAAAACTTATTGCAGTAATAAGAGCAGAAAGCCTACCTGCATTTTTTTCCCTAAGAGGTCTATAACCTATCCTTTCAACAAGTATTGACACAAGTGAACCTGCTATCATAGAGATAAATATAGAAATATACCAAGGAAGGCCATACAGTAGAGAAACTATCCCAGCATAACCACCAATCATAAAAAACTCACCATGAGCAAAATTGATAAGATTTATTATACCATACACCATAGAATACCCTAATGCTATCATTGAATAGGTAAAACCTAGTGTAAGAGCATTTATAAACTGTTCCACAAATATTCCTCAATTATCAAAATAAAATAGTTAAATTGTAGTTATTAAAAATAATATTTTAAAATTTTAAAAAACAAAATTTTATATAGAACATAATAGAATATATGAAAAAAATATTACTAATACAACCACCAATTGAAGACTTCTATATAACATCAATAAGGAGACAACCATTAGGACTATTATACCTATCCTCATATGTAGAAAAAATAGGATGGAAACCAACACTCTTAAACTGCCATTCAGCAAAAAGAAAAATAATGCCTCTGCCTCAAGAGTTTAAATACTTAGAAAATTATATAAAAAATAAAACATTTCCCTTTCCTTATTACGCTCACTGGGGCAAGTCATGGGAAGAAATAGAAAGAAATATAAAATATGCTGATGTTGATATTTTTGCTACATCATCAATGTTTACAACATACTATCAAGAAACAGACAGAATAATAGATATGATAAGAAAGTATCATAAAAAACCCATAATAGTTGGTGGACACCATGCTTCATTATATCCTGATTACTACACAAAAGAAAAAAGAGTAGACTTTGTAATAAAGGGAGAGGGAGAAATACCACTTTTACGTGTATTAAAATATATTGAGACCAAGGATATAAACTTTTTATATGATGAAAACATAATAAGCTTTATAGAGACAAAGAATAATACTCCACTAAGTCTTGAAATTGATGAAACAGTAATACCAAAAAGAGAATTACTTAAAGAGAAAGACTTCAAGTTTTATAAAAATAAGAGAATTACTTCAATAATATTCTCAAGGGGATGCCCTAACAGATGCAAGTTCTGCACATCAAAAATAGTATTTAAGGACTATAAGAAAAGAAGCATAAACAGTTTATTATATGAGATAGAAAAGTGTATAAGAGAACTTAACATAAGTGTTTTTAATTTTGAGGATGACAACATATTTGCTGATCGAGAAACAACAAAAGAATTTTTGGACAACTTAGTAAAAATAAAAGAAAAATACAACGTTGAGTTTACTGCAATGAATGGTATATCTATAGAAAAATTGGATAAAGAATCAATAGAACTTATGAAAAGAGGATTTAATGAAATAAATATCTCACTTGTAAGTTTGTATCATAATACACAAGCAGAATATAACAGACCCTTCTATACTGTAGACATTGAAAACATAATAAAACATGCCTATAAAATAGGACTTAAAATCAGATTATACTTCATATTGGGACTTCCAGGCCAGACAAAAAAAGAGGTAATAGAAATAAAAAACTTTTTCAAAAGTACCAATATAAAAATATTTCCATCTGTATATTATGACCTTTTTAACAAAACTAAAGAAGAGTGGAAAATCCAAAGGTCAAGTGCATTCCCAAACGAGACAAAAGAACTTTCAAGAGAAGATATGATAAATATTTTCAACACTTTTATAAAAGAGTATTAGTGTTTTTATATTCACTTAGGATTACAAAAAACTCAAGGCTTTTTGAAACAAAAATTTAAAAAATTAAATTTTAAAACAATAAAAACTTTTTTAAGGAGCATGCCATGAGTTGTAGATGTACATATCCTGGGTGCCAAAGACATGGTAACTGCAAAGAATGTTTATCATACCATAGAGAAAGAGGAGAGTTTCCAGCATGTTTCTTTACTCCAGAGGGTGAAAAAACATATGATAGGAGTTGGGAAAGTCTACAAAAATATTATAGGTTTTTAAAAAAATAAAGTCAATTCTTTTAGATAAGCCTTCTTAATTTCATAAATATCATAAATAATCTTATAAAAAGATAAAATACTAAATCATTTGTTTTTAAAAAGTTTTTGTTATTATTTTAATTAATAAGTTATATTTTTTACAAAAGGGAGATATGAATATGAGATATATAAAAACTATTTTTATTTTTTTGTTTTTTACTGTTTCTTCCTGTAAGTTTGGGGGTGATGTATGTTTAATACCTATGGAGATAGTGATGGTATCAGGTGGAGATTCTCATACTTTCATACTTGGAAGAGATGGAACAGTATGGGCTACAGGGTCGAATAGCAGTGGGCAATTA